>JACCDU010369959.1_pt1 | contig 39336 bp, 39 predicted proteins | sample 7446081 | NCBI WGS metagenome assembly JACCDU01 (sample SAMN15323447, study PRJNA562643) | freshwater metagenome | isolation source: river surface water | place: USA:Blue River Watershed | collected 2017-08-17
AGCAGTAGCGACACAGCGGCTAAAAGCGGAAAAACACGTCGCGAAGGTAAAGGGGCGCGCGCCAATTCGCCACGTGAGGTTCAGGTTGTTCTGCAGGCCTTTGAACCGGATGATCGCGCCAGTCCATTGCGGATTGCCTTGTGGCAGGGGGTTTCTGCCGCGGAACGGATGGACTATACCTGGCAAAAATCGGTTGAGCTTGGCGTGCATCGGTGTGTACCGGTCGAAACCCAGCGCTGTAATCACCGCATGGATGACGCACGCGCCCAGAAACGCCACCTGCATTGGCAAGGCGTCATTGTGGCCGCTGCCGAACAGTGTGGCCTGAATCGTCTGCCGGTGCTGGAGCCTGTGCAGTCGCTGACGGAGGCTTTGCGTTTCCCTGTCATTGGTACCCGCATCATGCTCGACCCCGATGCGACGGAAAGTTACCCGGAATGGTTGAGCCGACAACAGGCCTTGACGGACCTGACCATTCTGATCGGGCCGGAAGGTGGCTTTGCACCGGAGGAAATCGAGGCGGCCAAGGCAGCGGGGTTCCAGTGTTTCCGTCTTGGTCCGCGTGTGTTCAGAACCGAAACGGCGGGCCCCGTAGCGCTGGCTGTCACGCAGGCCATTGCCGGTGATTTACGTTAATCTGGTTTAATATGCCCTGCTTGAATTCTGCTGGCGGAGATTGCCGTGCCTGATCCAAATTTTGTTGCCTGGTTCCGTTCGGTTGCCCCCTATATTAATAGCTTCCGGGGGAAGACCTTTGTTATCGCCGTTGGTGGTAAGGCGATCAGCGGCCCGTTGGCTAAAACCTTTGCCTACGATATCAATCTGCTGGCCAGTCTGGGTATTCGCCTGGTGGTGGTGCATGGTGCGCGTCCGCAAATCGAAGAAGAGCTGCGTGACCGGGGCCTGCCTTCGCAGTTTCATGGCAACTATCGTGTGACCGATGCCGATACGCTTGATTGTGTGCTGCATGCTGTCGGTAGTGTGTATCTGGAAATCGAAGCGCTGCTCTCGCAAGGCTTGCCCAATACACCCATGGCCGGTAACACGATGCGGGTCGTGAGCGGTAATTTCCTGACAGCGCGTCCGATGGGGGTGATCGACGGGGTGGATATGCAATATGCCGGCATCGTGCGTAAAGTCGATGTTGAGGGGATGCGTGCCCAGCACTCGCTGGGCAATATCGTGCTGCAATCCTGTCAGGGACCAAGCCCGTCCGGAGAGATTTTCAACCTGGCGATGGAAGAGGTGGCCGAAGCCGTTGCCGTGGCGTTGCGCGCCGATAAGCTGATCTATATTGGCGACACCGCGGGTGCGCTGGAAGAGGATGGCACGCTGATCGAAGAGTTGACCACCGAGCAGGCGGACCAGTTACTCAAACGGGGCGATTGGTTATCCACGGATATGCGCCGTTTCCTGCCTTGTTCGATTCGTGCCTGCCGTGCGGGTGTGGGCCGTGTTCATCTGGTAGGTTATGACGATGATGGTTCGATGATTCTCGAACTGTTTACCCATGATGGCGTTGGCACGATCGTGACGCGGGATTCTTTGGATCGTTTACGCGATGCACGGCCGGACGATATCGCCGGTTTGCTGGCAATTATCGAACCACTCGAACAGGATGGCACGCTGGTGCAGCGGCCCCGAGAGCGTATTGAACAGGAAGTTGGACAATTTACCGTGCTTGAGCACGATAACGTGATTGTGGGTTGTGCGGCTCTGTATCTGCTGGATTCGGAAAACGCCGAGTTGGCATGCCTGGCCGTTGATAACGATCATCGCGAGTGGGGCTATGGCGAACGCCTGATGCAGGCGATTGAAGCTCGAGCCCGCGCACAGAGTATTCGCCGCTTGTATGTGCTGACGACGCGGACGGCACACTGGTTTATCGAACGCGGTTACAAACCGGCCAAAGTCGAGGATCTGCCAGACCGCAAGCGCGAGATGTACAACTATCAGCGCAACTCCAAAGTATTTGTGAAGAACCTCTAACAGTGACCGTAAGATAAAAAAGGACTTAAAAATGACACGTACCGTTCAATGCATCAAACTGGGCAAAGATGCCGAAGGTCTTGATTTCCCGCCAGTGCCTGGCGCTTTTGGTCAGAAACTGTTCGCATCCGTCTCCAAAGAGGCATGGCAGCAGTGGGTGAAGTTACAGACAATGATCATCAATGAAAATCGTCTGAACCTATCGGATGTGCGTCATCGGGAATACCTGCGCGAGCAGTGCGAGAAACATTTCTTTGGTGAAGGCGCCGATCAGGTGGAAGGCTTTTCCCCACCGAAAGCCTGAATGCTGTGAAGATAAAAAATGGCCCGGTAGTTTTTCCGGGCCATTTTTCTTTCTTACTGGGCAGTGCGCTTAGGTGCGTTGGTGTGTTTCGACGCCATCCAGTGTGCCTAGTAAGAGAATGTCTGCCCCACGCCGTGCGAATAATCCGTTGGTGACTGTACCCACGATCTGATTGAGCGCACTCTCCAGGGTAACGGGGTCTGTGATGGATAAACCGGCAACATCAATGATGTGATTCCCGTTGTCGGTAACAAACCCCTGGCGCAGAACCGGTTGCCCCCCCAGTTGTTTGACAGCGCGTGCCACCTGGGCGGTGGCCATGGGGATGACTTCAATGGGTAGCGGAAAACGACCCAATGTTTTGACGCATTTGGAGTTGTCGGCAATACAGACAAAACAATCGGCAACTTCGGCAATAATTTTTTCCCGGGTAAGTGCGCCGCCACCACCTTTGATCATGGCAAAGGATGCATCGATCTCATCCGCGCCATCAACATAGATCGGCATATTCTCAATGTCGTTCAGCGTAACAAGAGAAATGCCGATCGCTTCGAGTTTGCGCGCCGTGTTTTCAGAGCTCGCTACGGCACCACGAATTTTATGTTTGATCGGCACGAGCGCATCAATGAAGAGGTTTGCCGTAGAGCCTGTGCCAACGCCCAGAATGGCGCCTTCTGGCAGATTCTGGTCAACGTAACGGGCAGCGGCTGCGGCGACATTTTTTTTCAGCAGTGTCTGTTGATCGGGTGTCATGACGCTCTCGATGTTGGTGGAATAATCAGGCGATATTATCCGTTGTAATCGACATGTCTGTGTCTCTGAAGAAGCGCGTTTAAAAAAATCATTCGATGACGCTGCCGAAAAATTGTGACACCTGTTTCAATTTGTTGAAAAAAGGCACAAAAAAATCTTTACACACTTCACGAAGTGTATAAACTGTGCTTACCAAATCCATTCCTGGAAGGAGACTCCAAGATGTCGACTGAAACTACCTCTTCATTTTTGACGCTGGCCCAAACGCTGGCCGCCAAGAAACCTGCTGCTGAAGCTAAACCTGCTGCAAAAAAAACCGGCCGCCAAGAAGGTTGCTGCTAAGAAGCCGGCCGCCAAGAAGGTTGCTGCTAAGAAGCCAGTCGCCAAGAAGGTTGCTGCTAAGAAGCCGGTCGCCAAGAAGGTTGCTGCTAAGAAGCCAGTCGCCAAGAAGGTTGCTGCTAAGAAGAAGTAATACGGCAAGCCGCTGGCTTGTTGTCGTAAAAAAACCCCACACCGAACTATATCGGTGTGGGGTTTTTCTTTAGTGCCGTTGAAGCGTCGCGCTTATTTCTTTTTTTGTGGCGGTAGATCGGTACAAGCACCCTCCGCAACTTCGGCAGCGAGTCCGATGGACTCACAGAGTGTGGGGTGCGGATGAATCGTATGTCCGATATCCACCGAATCGCAGCCCATTTCAATGGCGAGACAAACTTCGCCGATCAAGTCACCGGCATGCGTGCCAACGATGCCACCACCAATGATGCGATGTGTTTCGGCGTCGAATAGCAGCTTGGTAAAGCCCTCGTCGCGCCCGTTGGCAATGGCTCGACCAGACGCTGCCCAGGGGAACATCGCTTTGGTGAACTTTCGGCCGCTCGCTTTGCACTGCTCTTCAGTCAGTCCTGCCCAGGCCACCTCCGGGTCTGTATAGGCCACGGAAGGGATCTGTAGCGGGTCAAAGACGCGCTTATGCCCGGCAGCGACTTCAGCGGCGACGTGACCTTCATGTACGGCTTTATGGGCCAGCATCGGTTGGCCGACGAGATCGCCTATCGCGAAGATGTGCGGCACATTCGTACGCATCTGATTGTCGACCTTGATGAAACCGCGTTCATCGACAATAACGCCTGCCTGATCGGCGGCCAATTTGCCGCCATTCGGTGAGCGGCCCACGGCAACCAGGACGCGGTCATAGGTGCCGGCATCCGGTGTTGCTGTACCGTTGGCTCCTTCAAACTGAACTGTCACGCCACTGCTATCTGCTTTGGCGGCTACGCACTTGGTGTTGAGCATGACGCGGTTGAAGCGGGATAGGTTCATCTTTTCCCAGACTTTAACCAGATCGCGGTCTGCGCCCGGCATGAGGCCTGGGCCCAGTTCGACGACATCAATTTGGGTGCCCAAGGTTGCATAAACCGTGGCCATTTCCAGGCCGATGATGCCGCCGCCCACGACGAGCATACGCTTTGGAACATCCTTCAGTTCCAGAGCACCGGTGGAGTCAACCACCCGTGGATCGACCGGCATAAAGGGCAGTCTGATGGCTTGCGAACCGGCCGCGATAATGGCTTGCTTGAAGCGAACAACGCATTTCTCGCCGGTGCTCTTTTGGCCATCGCCAGCCGTGACGTCAACACGCATGTGGTGTGCATCAATAAATTGACCGAGACCACGGACCTGTTGGACCTTGCGACCCTTGGCCATCCCTGCCAGGCCACCCGTGAGTTTGCTGACGACCTTATTCTTGTGTTCACGCAGCTTTTCGACCGAAACCTTGGCGGATGCCATTTCAACGATACCGAGCTCGTGCAGATGAGTGACTTCTTCCATGACGCTAGCAATGTGCAGCAGCGCTTTGGAAGGAATGCAGCCCACGTTCAGGCAGACGCCACCCAGGGTGCCGTAGCGTTCAACAATCACGGTGTTCATGCCCAGATCGGCAGCACGGAAGGCTGCTGAGTAGCCGCCAGGACCTCCACCTAGAACGAGCATGTCACAATCAACGTCAACCGGGCCCGTATACCCGGTCGCGGGTGTGGGCGCAGCCACTTGAGCTGGAGGGGCAGAGGCTGTAGGCGTAGCAGCGGCCGGCGCCTGAGCAGCGGGTGCGGGCGTGGGTACGACTGCTGCATCGCTGGCTTCGATACGAACGACAACGGTCCCTTCGCCAATCCGGTCACCCAGTTTAACCAGAACCTCTTTGACCGTACCCGCTGCAGAAGCAGGTACGTCCATGGTGGCTTTGTCCGACTCCAGCGTCACGAGGGCATCATCCACTTTGATGACATCCCCCGGCTTCACAAAGACTTCGATGACCGGAACATCCGTGAAGTCACCGATGTCCGGCACTTTAAGATCAATGAGTTGGCTCATGCGGTACTCCTCACAGGGCCACGCGGCGGAAATCCGCCAGCAGTTGAGCCAGATATACGTTAAAGCGCGTGGCCAGGGCACCATCAATTACACGGTGGTCCGCCGTCAGAGACAACGGCAAGGTCAGACGTGGCACGAATTGATTGCCGTCCCAGACGGGCTTCATGGCACTCTTGTTGACACCGAGAATGGCGACTTCCGGTGCGTTAACGATCGGCGCAAAGTAGGTGCCGCCGATGCCGCCCAGCGACGAGATGGTGAAACAGGCACCCTGCATATCTGCCGGCTTGAGCTTGCCGTCACGTGCCTGTTTGGCCAGGTCACCGGATTCCTGCGCAATTTCAAACACCGATTTCTTGTCGGCATTTTTGACCACGGGGACGACCAGACCATTCGGGGTATCTGCCGCAAAACCGATATTGAAGTATTGCTTCAGGACCAGATTGTCACCATCCAGTGACGCGTTGAACTCCGGATGCTTCTGCATGGCCTTGACACAAGCCTTGATCAAGAAAGCGAGCATGGTGAGTTTCGCTCCACCACCCTTTTCGTTCTCTTTGTTTAGCTGAACGCGGAAAGCCTCCAGATCGGTAATGTCGGCGTCTTCGTGATACGTGACGGCCGGGATCATGACCCAGTTGCGAGACAAGTTCTGACCCGAAATCTTTTTAATACGTGATAGCGGCTGTACATCAATAGGGCCGAATTTTGCGAAATCGACCTTCGGCCACGGCAGCAGATCGAGACCTGTGCCACCACCTGTCGCGGTGGGTGTTTTACCCGGAACAACGCCCGTAGTCATGGCGCCTTTAACAAAGGCGGTCACATCTTCACGCAGGATGCGGCTTTTCGGACCCGAAGCTTTAATTTGCGTCAGATCGACGCCGAGTTCACGCGCGTAGGCGCGGATTGTCGGGCTGGCGTGAATAGCGCTACCCAACGGCAAGCCTGGCAAGGCAGCTACTGCGCTCGGCACGGCTTTGTCGCGCTCGCTTGCAGTACTTGTTTGTACAGCGCTCACGCTTCGAGTGTTGCCTTCGCTTGTGACGCTGCTCAGGGGTTCGGGTGCAGGTGTTATCGCAGTGGCGCTATTTTCCAGACGCACGATGATCGTGCCTTCGCCCACTTTGTCACCCAGCTTGACCAGGACTTCCTTAACGGTACCGGCGGCCGACGAGGGTACATCCATCGTGGCCTTATCGGATTCGAGGGTGACGAGAGCATCATCGACTTTGACGACATCACCCGGTTTGACGAATATCTCGATCACCGGCACTTCGGAGAAATCACCGATGTCCGGCACTTTGACGTCGACAATGCCACCACCGGTGGTCGGTGCAGCGGCCATTTGTGGTGCTGGGGCCGCCGGGGCCGGCGCGGGTGCTGGGGCTTGTGGTGCTGAGTTAGCAGCATCGCTGGATTCGACACGAACGACGACCGTGCCTTCACCGATTTTGTCGCCCAGTTTGACCAGTACTTCTTTAACAACACCGGCGGCAGAAGCCGGGACATCCATGGTGGCTTTGTCCGACTCCAGGGTCACGAGAGCGTCATCGATTTTGATGACATCACCGGGCTTGACGAAGACTTCAATAACCGGCACTTCCGCAAAGTCGCCGATGTCCGGTACTTTGATATCAATTAATTGGCTCATGTGTGTTCTCGCTTAAACCGTCATCGGGTTGGGTTTGTTCGGATCCAACTGATATTTATTGATCGCGGCAGCCACCTTGTCGCGGCCGATCAGGCCATCATCTGCCAGAGCCTTCAGTGCTGCGACCGTCACCCAGTGACGATCAACCTCGAAGAAATTGCGCAGATGCTCACGAGTATCAGAGCGGCCGAAGCCGTTGGTGCCGAGAGCGATGAAGGTCTTCTTGATGAACGGACGAATTTGCTCGGCGTAGAGCTTGATGTAATCGGTTGCTGCGACGACAGGGCCGTTGCTACCACCCAGCTTGGATTCGACATGCGACATCCGTTGTGGTTCGGTCGGATGCAGCATGTTCCAACGCGCCACATCTTCACCGTCACGGGCTAGCTCATTGAAGCTCGGGCAACCCCACAGATCAGATTCGACACCCCAATCGTTGCGCAGCAGATCTGCGGCGGCAATCACTTCGCGGAAGATGGTGCCCGAACCCAGCAGCTGAACTCGTGGGGCATTACCTGCCGCGCCTTTACGGAAGGCATACATGCCTTTCAGAATGTCCGGTGCCGCGCCTGTGGGCATTTCCGGATGTTCGTAGTTCTCGTTCATTACCGTCAGGTAGTAGAAGATGTCTTCCTGATCCACATGCATCCGACGCATGCCATCCTGAACGATCACGGCCACTTCGTACTGGAAGGTCGGGTCGTAGGAGACGCAGTTCGGAATCATGTTGGCCAGCAGCAGGCTATGACCATCTTCATGTTGTAGGCCTTCACCGTTCAGCGTGGTGCGACCTGCCGTGCCACCAATCAGGAAGCCGCGGGCGCGTTGATCTCCGGCGGCCCAGCAGAGATCCAGTGTACGTTGCAGGCCGAACATCGAATAGCAGATGTAGAACGGAATGGTCTGAACACCGTGAACCGAGTAGGCGGTGGCGGCTGCAATCCAGTCGCTCATGGCACCGGCTTCGTTAATGCCTTCCTGCAGTACCTGGCCGTCTTTGCTTTCCTTGTAGAACATGAGCTGATCATGATCTTCCGGCACGTAGTTCTGGCCTTGCTGGTTCCAGATACCGACCGCACGGAACATGCCTTCCATGCCGAAGGTGCGCGACTCATCCGGCACAATGGGGACGACGTTGCGGCCGACCTGTTTGTCCTTGAGCATCATATTCATGATCCGCACAATGGCCATGGTGGTGGAGAGCTCACGGCCTTCGCCCGATGCCTTAAGCAGGGCATCGAAGGTTTCCAACGGCGGAATGACCAGCGCTTCGGCTTTGCGGCGACGTTGCGGGAGGAATCCACCCAGCGCCATGCGGCGCTCACGCATGTATTTATATTCGGCAGAGTCTTCGGCAAATTTCAGATACGGTAGCTCATCCAGCTGCTCATCTTTAACCGGCAGTGAGAAACGGTCACGGAAGCGGGCGATCTGCTCCTTGTCCATTTTCTTCTGCTGGTGCGAGGTATTCATCGCTTCACCGGCCTTGCCCATGCCGAAGCCCTTGATGGTCTTGGCCAGAATCAGCGTCGGCTGTCCCTTGTGCTTCACGGCACGATCATAGGCTGCGAAAATCTTGAAGATGTCATGGCCACCGCGGTTCAGCTGCCAGACTTCGTCATCCGTCCAGTCGGCGACCAGCGCTTTCAGTTCGGGAGTATTGAAGAAGTGTTCACGAACATAGGCACCATCCTTCGATTTGAAGGTCTGGTATTCCCCATCACACAGATTCATCATGCGCTGCTGGAGGATGCCCTGGGTATCTCGCTGGAAGAGGGCGTCCCAATGGGTGCCCCAGATTAGTTTGACCACGTTCCAGCCGGCGCCGCGGAACTCGGATTCCAGTTCCTGAATGATTTTGCCGTTGCCACGGACCGGGCCATCCAGGCGCTGCAGGTTGCAGTTGATCACAAAGATCAGGTTGTCGAGTTTCTCGCGCCCAGCCATGCCGATAGCGCCTAGGGACTCCACTTCATCCGTTTCGCCATCACCCAGGAAGGCCCAGACTTTACGTTGTTCTGCTTTCTCGGCATTGATCAGCCCACGGCTGGCCAGGTATTTCATGAAACGGGCCTGATAAATTGCCTGGATCGGACCCAGGCCCATGGATACCGTCGGGAACTGCCAGAAATCAGGCATCAGCCACGGGTGCGGGTAGGAGGAGATGCCCTTGCCGGTCGTTTCCTGGCGGAAATGATCCAGTTGCTCCTCGCTAAATCGGCCCAGCATGAAGGCACGGGCGTACACGCCAGGCACTGAGTGGCCCTGGAAGAAAATCAGGTCGCCATCATGTTCGGCCGATGGGGCATGCCAGAAGTGTGAGAAACCGACGTCATAGAGCGTGGCAGCCGAAGCAAACGAAGCGATGTGGCCACCCACATTGGTGTGTTTGTTGGCACGTACAACCATTGCCATGGCATTCCAGCGGATATAGGAGTGGATCTTGATCTCCATATCCGGATTGCCTGGATAACGGGGCTGTTGCGACGCCGGAATGGTGTTGATGTATTCCGTATTGGCTGAATAGGGGATGTCAATGCCTTTGCCCCGGGCCTGCTCAATCAGGGTTTCAATGAGGTAGTGCGCTCGCTCATCGCCTTCGTTGCTGATGACGCCGGAGAGGGCATCTTGCCACTCGCGGGTTTCCTGCGGATCCGTATCGAGCGATGGTGCCGATGCGTTGGTATTTTCGTTTGCTGCCGACATGCTGCCTCCTCCTAGTGACGAGCACGCCGTACGCACTCGTGATGATCAGCTTCAGGACATCTCAAACCATGGCTGACTATATCGGGATGTTGCTGTGAACAGTGCCGCGTTGCACAACATGTTTCCCATTATATGAAACGACGTATTGCTATACGGAAAATACTAGGGCTTTGCTTATTGGTTCGTCAAGTGAAAATTTCTCAATCAATCCGTGCAGCATGAATTTTGTGGTGTCGTGGCATCATCTCGCCATGAACAAGACCGATGCCCCTTGGCCGGATCCGGTGTCCAGCGAGCTTCTGTGGGCTCAGCGCTGGGCGAGGATACGTTGCGAGCAGCCGCAATGCATTGTTTATGAGGCTCAGGTGCATGGAGACCCGATCCGGCTGCGTCGTGCGCTGCGGCAGGCAGGCGTGCCGGCGCTGGAGCTCAATGACGCGCCAGCAAGCGTCTTCGCAGACTGGGTGGATGCTGCGACGGCATTATCCGAAGAGTTTCTGATTCCGGTCGTGCTGTTCTGTGAGGGGCGCCCGCATCAACCGGTGGTGACCCTGGCTCACAGGGAAGGTCACCTGGTCGATGATACTGATTGGCTTCTCGCCAGGTCGGTGGCTTTGCAGGCGGTGATCGAAGCGTCCCCGTTGCATCAGGAATTCCGGCGGTCTGGGGTGAAAGCCGGCTCGATCCGTCTGGGGTGGCATGATGATGCGGTACTTGCCGGGGACAACGGCTTGTTACTGGCATGGAGTAGTCCGCTGCCGCTGATGCGCCTGCGAAACTTCTCTGCCCGTTGTGCCGAGCACGTCCATATCGAAGGGCCAGGTGCAGGCGATTTGGCAGACGATGTCGCCAGCCAGGGGATTTCAGTAACGCATTGGCAGATTGCAGTAAAATAACGACCTATGGCAAACCAAACACCCGCTCAAATTCTCGACGGCGCCGCGTTATCGAAACGCCTGCGTGCCGAATTCAAAATCCGTGCCGATGAACTCGCTCTGCAAGGGACTCGCCCTGGTCTGGCGGTCATCTTGGTTGGGGAAAATCCGGCATCCCAGGTTTATGTTCGCAATAAGATTAAAGCCTGTCACGAAGCCGGTATGGTTTCGTTCGATTTTCCGTTTCCGGCCGATGTCTCGCCGAAACAGGTGTTCGACAAGATTGCTGAGTTGAATCAGGATCCGGCGGTACACGGGATTCTGGTGCAGTTGCCGTTGCCGCCGCAGTTTGATGAGGCCGAAGTGCTGGCAGCGATTCGCCCGGAAAAAGATGTGGATGGTTTCCATGCGGCCAACGTAGGTGCCCTGATGCAAGGGGATCCGCGTTTCATTCCCTGTACCCCGTATGGCGTGATGAAACTGTTGGCAGAAACCGGCGTTGATCTCAATGGCAAGGAAGCCGTGGTGATCGGTCGTTCCAATATTGTCGGTAAACCGATGGCGATGCTATTACTGCATGCCGGTTGCACCGTTACTGTCTGTCACTCCCGCACGAAGGATCTATCCGCGCATACCCGTCGTGCCGATATTCTTGTCGCGGCGATTGGTAAGCCGAAGTTTGTCACTGCCGATATGGTGAAACCGGGTGCTTTGGTCATCGACGTCGGTATTAACCGCCTGCCGCCGGAAGCCGGTGGCGGCTTGTGTGGTGACGTGGATTTCGAAGCCGTCAAACCAATTGCCGGCGCTATTACACCGGTGCCGGGTGGTGTGGGTCCGATGACTATTGCCATGCTGTTGGCGAATACGCTGACGTCGGCAGAACGCTTCGCGGAAGGAACCGTGAAATGAGTGCGGATAAGAGCACGGATAAAAAAGCGCCCCTGGTGGGCATTGTGATGGGATCCGATTCGGATTGGCCGACAATGCAGGCCGCAGCGGTGATGCTCAAAGAGTTTGGTGTTGCGTTTGAAGCACGCGTTGTCTCAGCACACAGGACGCCGGATTTGTTGTTTGAATACGCCGAAACGGCGGGTCCGCGTGGTTTGCAGGCCATTATTGCCGGTGCTGGCGGTGCGGCGCACCTGCCGGGTATGCTGGCAGCAAAGACTACAGTGCCCGTGCTGGGTGTACCGGTGCAATCCAAAGCGTTGTCGGGTGTGGATTCGCTGCACTCGATCGTGCAGATGCCGAAGGGCATTCCTGTGGCGACCTTTGCGATTGGAGAAGCCGGTGCTGCCAATGCTGCATTGTTCGCTGTTGCTATGCTGGCGAATCACGATGCCGCGTTGAATGAGCGTCTGCAGCAGTTCCGCCAGCAGCAGTCGGCCAAAGTGCTGGCTATGAAATTGCCGGAAGTCTGATGAATACAACCTTGATCCCCGCGCCCGCAACATTGGGTATGCTCGGTGGCGGCCAACTTGGCCGCTATTTCGTTATGGCTGCCCACGAACTGGGCTATCAGGTCTGGGTGCTGGACCCGGATCAGGATAGTCCGGCCGGTCGAATTGCTGATCGTCATCTGTGTGCCGCCTATGATGATGCCGCTGCCTTGGCCGAACTGGCAGCGGGTTGTGCGGCGGTAACGACCGAGTTTGAAAACGTACCCGCCGAAACCCTGGCTGTGTTGTCTGAGCAACTGCCGGTGCATCCATCTGCCGCAGCGGTGTCTGTGTGCCAGGATCGTATTGCTGAAAAGACCTTCCTGAAGGTTCATGGCTTGCCGCATGGCCCATTCATAGAAATCAACTCGCTAGAAGATTTACGTCAGGCGTCATCGCAGCTTTTCCCTGGCATCCTGAAAGCCGCGCGTCTGGGCTACGATGGCAAAGGGCAGGCGGTCGTTGAAGACCGTGCGGCTGCCGAAAAGGCCTGGGTTGAGCTAGGTAGCGTGCGTTGCATTCTGGAAGCGAAGCTGCCGCTGGATTATGAGATTTCCGTGGTGCTGGCGCGAGGTCAGGATGGTGCAGTGAAGGCATTCCCCTCGGCCGAGAATCGCCACACGCGCGGTATCCTTGATGTGAGCATTGTGCCGGCCTGGGGTTCTAGTTGCCTGGCAGACACGGCCTGTGAAGTGGCGGAGAAACTAGCTGGTTGCTTGGGCTATGTGGGTACGCTTGGCGTTGAGTTCTTTGTCACACGCGGCCAGCTGGTCGTCAATGAAATGGCGCCGCGCCCGCACAATAGCGGTCACTACACCATTGATGCCTGCGCGACTAATCAGTTTCAGCAGCAGGTGCGTGCCCTGTGCGGTTTGCCGCTTGGCGATAGTCGTGCACATTCGGCGGCGGTGATGGTTAATCTGCTGGGCGATCTTTGGTTCGATGGTGATCTGCAACGTGAACCGGATTGGGCCTCGCTGCTGGCCATACCAGGGCTTTGCCTGCATCTCTATGGCAAACAGTCGCCGCGCCCCGGTCGCAAGATGGGCCACCTGACGGTTGTCGGATCAGACGCCAAACAGGTCTACGAACAGGCCATGCGGGCACGCAACATCCTGGGGCTGCCCGATGCCTGAGATCGCATCGGGTCAATCGACAGAATCGATTGACCGCGCCGTCGCATTGCTGAATGCCGGTCACTTGATCGGCTTGCCGACAGAAACGGTGTACGGTCTGGCAGCCGATGCGGACAATCCGGAAGCGGTGGCCGCAATTTTTACAGCCAAGGGTCGGCCAGCGGATCACCCGCTGATTGTGCACCTAGGTGCCGATGATCTGTTGAGCGCGTATGCGACCGATATTCCTGATGCCGCCTGGGCGCTGGCCGAAGCCTTCTGGCCGGGCCCGTTGACGCTGATCCTGAAAAAAGCACCCAGTGTGCCGGACATTGTGACCGGTGGGCAGGACACCGTTGGCATTCGTATTCCAGGACATCCGGTGGCATTGACGCTGTTGCGTGCACTGGCAGAGTCGCGGCGTCAAGCCGGGAAATCGGGCGGCGGTCTCGCAGCGCCGTCGGCCAACCGGTTTGGCCGGATCAGTCCGACCTCGGCACAACACGTGGCCGATGAGCTGGGAGATGCGGTGGCGTTGATTCTGGATGGTGGCGATTGCCGGGTAGGCATCGAATCGACTATTGTTGATTTGTCGCGTGGCGCACCGGTGATCTTGCGACCGGGCGCCATCAGCGCTGAGCAGTTGTCTCTGGTACTGGGTGAACCGATTGGCAGCAAGGACTCAGTGGCAAAGGATGTACCAAGAGTCTCTGGTTCATTGGCATCGCACTATGCGCCGCAAACGCCGCTTCAGGTTGTTGATACCGTGACGATTAAAGATGCCTTGCAAGGGCCTGATCGCTGTGCAGCCATCGTGCGGATGGGCGTCGATCTGGAGGCGTCGCTGCTACAGCGCCCGGATGTCATTGTGCTGGCCGATCAGCCGGCTGCGTATGCGCACGCTTTCTATCGCGTACTACGTGAACTCGATGCCCGGGGTTATGCCCGAATTCTGGTGCAGGCATTGCCGGAAGGCACGGATTGGCTGGCGGTGCAGGATCGCCTCGGGCGCGCAGCCCATCGCGACTGAGATCAGGTCAGTCGCGTTCGATCGGGCTCGCCAGCGTTTTCAGTGCAGCGACCTGGTCCAGCAAGGGTTGCGGTATGGCCGCTGGATTGGCGATCAGCCGTTTGATCAACGCCACATTCTGATCAAAATCGGCAGTTTCGGGCCAGCCGGGTATGGGCGGTGTGCCGCCGTCTTCCGCAGGGAAGACGGTGATCGCTTCTCCATGGCAGAAGCCCAGCAATTCAGGACGCCGCTTCGGGTTGGCAAAAGGCTCGCCCTCCGTGCCGCGCAGGAGCATGGCGGTACTCTGCTGTTGCTTAAGCAGCGTGCTCATGCGGATCAGGTATTCCGGGTGCGTGACATTAACGACGCGAATCGAGTGGCCGGGGCAGGGATCCAGCAACTTACATAGGGTATGTGCCGGGTTGCGTAAACCCAATCGGCTACGCAGGGCCAGAAGACGATTCAGTGCCGGATTGAGCAATTCAATATCCGCCTGCGCCATACGGCTGTCTGCCAGATCTCGGTTGACGTCCTCAAGTGAGGTTGCAGCATTGATGCCACAGGCGTTGAATAGCGGAAACGGATTTTCTCGATTGTTGAAATCATGCCGGCCATGAATCAGTACCGATAGGCCTGCATCACGTAACATGAATGCCAACAGCGGGAGCAGATTGGGCTGCCGACGTACACCGTTGTAGGTTGGTAGCACGACCAGCGGACGCTCAGGCACGGGGATACTGTGTGTGGTTGCTTGCATGGCTTTGCAGAACCCCTGGAGCTCCTCATCGGATTCCCCCTTGATTCTGAGCGAGAGCAGAATAGCGCCCAGTTCCAGATCAGGTACATCGCCATTCAGCATGGCGGCAAACAATTGCTCGGCATCCGCCATTAGGAGATCGCGGGCGCCTTTGGCCCCACGTCCAATCTCTTTGATGAGTGCAGGTAATTGCAGCATGAGCATGTCAGGGAATCAGCCAGAAAGCAGCGACAGCAACCAGTGTGGGACCCAGGGCCGCGAGAAAGAGTCCGGGTGCGCCGATGGATTTTTCGGCAAAGCAATCCTTGAGCAGGGCATAACCTGCCGGGTTCGGGGCGTTGGCAATGACCGTGAGGCCACCGCCGGTGACCGCACCCGTTACCAGCGCATATTTGAATGCGGCATCCGTACCTTCGACCAGGCTGCCCAGATAGGTAATGGCGGCGTTATCCGTAATCGCCGTTAGGCCTGTTGAAATGAAGTAAAGCACAGTCGGTGACAGACCGGCCAGCAGATCCTGCAACCACCAGGCCTGTAGGCCGCCCAGAACCACCAGGCCGCCGAGGAAGAAGGCCACCAGTAGTGCTTCACGTAATAACAGGCGTGACTGGTAATGCGGATAGGCCGCGGTGTACCCCAGGAAAAATAGGAATAGCCCCATAAAGACCACGGGATGGTGATGGAAGATGACGGCAGTCGCGAGGAATGCCGTATGAATGAGAGTCACGCTCAACGGGATCGATGGTTCGTTGCTGTGCTCTGCGGTGGAGATGGGTAATGCGCTGAGATATTTGCGACCGATCAGGGTGAGTACGACAGCATTCAGTGCGACAGCCATTACGGCGCGCCAACCAATCTGGCTGATCATGAACTGAATATCCCAACCCCATTTGCTGGCCACCATCAGTACCGGGGGGGCTGCAAACGGCGTCAGTGTGCCGCCAATCGATACGTTGACGAACAGTACACCAACGACGGCATATTTAAAGCGTTCAGGCAGATCGTGGCGCATGAACTGATCCCGCATCAGCAAGGCACCCAGCGTCATGGCGGCCGGTTCAGTAATGAAGGAACCCATGAGCGGAATAAACGACATCGTTACCACAAAGCGTGCCGTGACCGGGTCGAGTGGCAAGAGGCGGGCAAGGGCGTTGTTGATGGATCGGGCAGCCTCTACCAAGGGGCGGCTGGCAGCCATGACCATCAATACAAAAACCAGTAGCGGTTCGGCGTAGTTTCGGGTATCCAGGTACTCGATGGCCTGATTGGGGGTTTTGATAAACGCCATCACGAGGATGAGCAGGGCGGCCCAGACGCCGAATACGACCTCAACTTCGCCCAGTAGGTGAAACAGCCCGGCATGACGCGGGTGCGTGTGGGCAAGATGCTGAAATTGACTGGCCGTAAAGGTATGGACGAGTGCCAGACCGAAAATCAGTGTGGCAATCAGTTCGATGACGCTGGGGGAGACCATGGCTGGCTTTCTTATGAGGCTGAGTTAGTTGCGGGTCGGCGAGATGGTGAACTTTTCTAGACCGGGCAGAGCTTGCAGGCTCTGTGCCAGTCCGTTGATATCGCTGTGATTGCGCGGGCCGGTCGTTGCGGTAAATGCGCAGTACTGATGATTACGGGTCAGGCTGATGCTGACGGTGTCCTGGCGCAGATAGAACCCGAATTGCGCAGTCAGTGACAATAACGCGGTATTGTCTGGGCGGGCGTCGGTGGCAAAGCAAAGTTCAAAGTAATAGCGTTTCTGTTTGGGGAGCCAGCGTTCGATCTGCAGAATGATGCTCATGCTGAAGGCGCAGAGGAAGGCTAGGGCAATGGCGGTTAGATATAAGCCCAGGCCGATGAGGATGCCGATGGCTGCAGCGGCCCAGATGGAGGCCGCCGTCGAGAGGCCGGAGACCGAACGACCTTCGCGGATAATGACACCGGCACCGAGGAAACCAATACCGGTCACAATGCCCTGCATGACGCGAGAAGGACCGTCGGCAGTAATGGCTGTAACATGCTGACCGCCGAACCAGAGTTCGGGGTAGCCGAACACCGCCGTAATGCCGGCCGAGGCCATGCAGACCAGAGAAAAAGTCCGCATGCCGGCGGCACGACCGTGATACGAGCGTTCATAGCCGACCAGCATGCCCAGCAGCATGGCACCAAACAGATGCAGCAACAGTGTGATATTCCCCTGTAAAGCCGCAGGAGACCAGAAGCTCAGCAGGGTCGGCGTGTCTGTTAGATGCATGTCAGTTTGCTAAATGGTCTGATAAATCGGCTAGAAAGAAAACGAAAGTGTTTGCGTGCGCTGCAGCATATAATGCTTACTTCTTTGATTATACGGCCCTTATCATGGATTTAACGGCATTGGACCTCTCGCGGATTCAGTTCGCGTTTGTGGTCACTTTTCACATTATCTTTCCATCTTTCACGATTGGCCTAGCCGCCTGGCTAGCGGTGCTCGAATGGCGGCATCAGGCAACCGGTAACCCGGTTTACCGGACGCTGTTTGATTTCTGGGTCAAGATCTTTGCCGTTTCATTTGGTATGGGTGTGGTCTCCGGCATCGTGATGGCTTTCCAGTTCGGGACCAACTGGAGCGTACTGAGTGAAAAAACCGGGCCGATCCAGGGGCCGCTGCTGGGCTATGAGTCGTTTACCGCGTTCATCTTGGAAGCCACTTTCCTCGGCGTGGTGCTCTTTGGCCGTAAGCGCGTATCGCCACGAGCCTTTCTGATGTCGTGTGTGCTGGTTGCACTGGGCACCACGCTTTCTTCCTTCTGGATTCTGGCTAACAACAGCTGGATGCAGGTGCCGGTGGGGCATGCCATTGATGCCGCCGGACGCATTGTGCCAACGGACTGGCGCGAGATTATCGGTGGTCATGTCTTCCTGACCCGCTGGCTGCATATGCTGCTGGCGGCCTATCTGACGACCGCGACGGTGGTTTCCGCCACCGGCGCCTGGTATCTCCTCAAAGGCATTCACCAGGCGACAGCGCGTGCCATGCTGATCTGGGGCATGGGCCTGATGGCCGTGTTTACGCCGATTCAGATAGGTTTTGGTCACCTGGCTGGGGAAATCATCCGGGATTATCAACCCGCTAAATTTGCTGCGGTTGAAGGCCGCTGGGAAAGCGGCACCCGTGCACCGTTGGTTGTTGCCGCCTGGCCGGATAACAAGGCGGAAAAGAACAGCTTTGAAATCAGCATTCCGGTATTAGGCAGCATGGTGGATTCGGGGAATCCGGATTCCTATCAGCGTGGGATCAAGGATATCCCTGCCGATGAGCGTGCGCCGTTTTTGGTGCCATTCTATGGGTTCCGCATTATGGTCGGTTTGTCACTGCTGATGCTCTTTATCGGTTGGTATGGCAGCTGGCATAACTATCGCCACAGTATTGAGCGTTCACGCTGGTTCCTGCATGTCACAGCGATTTCGTTCCCGATTGGCTGGATCTGTGTGATGGCCGGCTGGTACACCGCAGAAGTCGGCCGTCAACCTTGGGTGGTGACCGGGCTTCTGCGTACTTCGGATGCTGTAACGCCCTCGTTGACCTTTAACCATGCGCTCACCAGCCTGATCCTCTATGTATCGGTCTATCTGATTGTTTACGGTTTCGGTGTGCGCTATCTGTGGAATCTGTTCAAGCAAGGGCCGTCGGAAACCGGCCTGTCGACCAAGGAGGCCGTATGAGTCTGGAATCCATGAGCCCCTGGCTCCCTTATTTCTGGGCAGGGCTGATTGCCTTTTCGATTCTTGTGTACATCATCGTGGATGGTTATGACTTTGGCGCGGCCATGCTCTTTGCCACGGCTAAGACGGAGGAAGAACGCAATACGGTGATTGGTGCGATTGCACCGTTCTGGGATGGCAACGAAACCTGGCTGATCATTGTGGGGGCCTGTCTCTTTGGGGCGTTCCCAGCTATTTATGCGATTTTCCTCTCGGCCTTCTACTTGCCGGTCGTGTTGTTGCTGATCGGTCTGATTTTCCGCGGTGTGGCGTTTGAATACCGTGAGCAAGCACTCAAGGCACGCGGACTATGGGAATGGGGTTTCGTCATTGGTTCAGCAGTGGCAACGATTGTGCAGGGCGCTGCAATCGGGACTCTCATCATGGGCCTGCCGATTGATGGCACCACCTACGTGGGTAACGGTTGGGATTGGCTGGCGCCGTTCCCCGTGCTCTGTGGTCTGGGCCTGATGGTCGGCTACAGCATGCTGGGTGCCGGCTGGCTAATCCTGAAAACCGAAGGCGTTGTCGCCACACGTGCTCGCGCCCAACTGCGCGGCCTGTCGGTCGCTTTCTGTATCTTTGTGCTGGTGGCTTTCCTGATCACGCAGGGGGTCGACCTACCGGTGCGTCATGCCTGGGAAAAGGCACCACTCTGGCACTGGCTTGTGCCGGCCCTGGGTTTTGTCGGTTTGTTGGGCGCTTTCCGTACCAGCCGTCATGATTGCCCTCACGAGCGCGCCCCCTTTGCCTGGTGCATGCTAATCATGGCCTCGGCGTTTGGTTCGCTGGCGCTGTCCTTCTGGCCGTACATGATGCCGTACTCGTTGACTATCGAACAGTCAGCGGCGCCGGCGGTATCACTGCAGTTCATGTTCTGGGGGGCGATTGTGATGTTCCCGCTGGTCTTGTTCTACTTTCTGCGTGTGTATCACATGTTTGCGGGCAAGTCGGATCCTGTCGGCTACGGCCTCAACGACTGATTGAGCTGTGACCTGAAAGCACAAAGGCCACCCTTGGGTGGCCTTTGTTTTGAGCTGCCGTTATCAGGCTTTCTTGACGAAGCAGGCCTTGAGCATGATATTGCCGAAGTCCGATTTGCAATCCAGCTCATGGTCACCATCGACAATCCGGATGCTCTTGATTTTGGTGCCGACTTTCATGGTGCTTGATGAACCTTTGAGCTTCAGATCCTTGATTAGAACGACGCTGTCGCCATCATTCAGAACATTGCCATTGGCATCTTTGACGATGCGGGGGCCATCGTCCTCATCGGCGGCGGCTGTCACCGGCCATTCGAAACCGCAGTCGGCGCAGACATAGTTGTCGCCGTCCGGGTAGGTGTTTTCAAGGGTGCATTGCGGGCAGGCAGGGATTCCGGACATGGTTGAGCTTTCGGATCGGTGTAAAACCGCTATTGTACCGCCCGCGTTACTGGGTCAAAGCGATAACCATCCATGGCGATGACCAAATCGTCAACGCCATGATGGAAACGCTGGCCATGGCTATGTGTGCCCGCAGCGCCGAGTGCCACGAAAAAAGGCATGAAATGGTCTTCGGTCGGGTGTGCCTGTGAGGCATCGGTGGCTGTGTTTTTGTAGTTGATCAGTGCCGCGTGGTCTGTTTGATCCAGTTGCGCGGCTACCCAGTCGGCAAAGCGTGTGACATAGGATGGCGTGGGCAGCTGATGGTGTACGCACACCATGTAGTCGCGCAGGTTGTGCGTGATGCTGCCGGTACCGATGATCAGATAGCCTTCTTTCGTCAGTGGCTGCAGTGCTTCGCCGAGGGCGTAGTGATAGGCGGCACCGGCATGCGGTTTGATCGATAAGGGAATCACCGGAATGTCGGCGGCCGGGTACATCATGCGCAGCGGTACCCAGGCACCGTGATCCAGGCCGCGATGCGGGTCCACCCGGGCCGGGTAACCGGCATGCTGCAAGTGGGTGGCGACCTGCTGTGCCCGTGTGGCGTCACCATGCGCGGGATAGGTCAGGGTGTATAGCTCAGCAGGGAAACCGGCAAAATCGTAGATGGTCTCCAGGTCGCTGGCGCTGCCCACGGTCGGATCGCGTGTTTCCCAGTGTGGGCTGATCACAATAATCGCTTGGGGGCGCTCAAGCGTTTGTGCCAGCTGGACCAGGGCGGCACCGGCGGCACCCGGCCGTAAAGCAAAGGTGGGTGCGCCATGCGGGACGAACAGGGTGGGCAGCGTCATGATGCGGGGAGTTCGTCTTAGTCTTTGAATTGGCGGGTTGTTGCCGCCACACGTTCACCGAAGAGGCGTGCCGTTTCGATGTCGCCCGGCACCACCTCATCAACCGAAGCGTCCGACGGGGTTTGCATCATGGCGCCGGCAAAAGACGCCACATAGTTGATGTCATTACGCTGGGCGGCCTTGCTGTTCGCAGGCATCAGACCGGTGCCGACCCAGAGGCCGCTGTGCTGCATGGCCAGCGTGATGAAATAGTGCAGTGTCGAATGCTTGTCACCGTTCATCGAGGCAGAATTGGTGAAGCCGGCGAAGATCTTGTCTTTCCACTTCTGAGTGAACCAGGCTTTGGAGGTCGCATCGGCAAATTTCTTGAACTGCCAGGTGACGCTGCCCATGTAAGTGGGGGAACCGAAAATGATGGCATCCGCAGCATCCAGAGTTGCCCACTGCGCCTCGCTGATATTGCCTTCGGCATCAATGGCGATTAACTCGGCACCGGCACCTTTGGCGACGGCTTCAGCTTGTTTGACGGTGTGGCCGTAGCCACTGTGATAAACGACAACGATTTTGCTCATGGTGTGTTCTCCGTTGAAAGATTGGGGTGAGGTTATTGTCGGGTTAAATCAAAGATCAGCACTTCGGCGCTGTCGCCGTTGCTCAGTGCTACAGCGGTTTCATCGCGCAGCATTAACGCATCACCGGCGCTCAGCGCTTCGCCATTGACGGTGATGCTGCCGCGTGCGACGTGGACGTAAGCCATGCGCTGCGGGGGCAGAGCATGTGTGGCGGTTTCTGCGCCATCAAACAGGCCGGCATACAGACGGGTATCCGTATGAATGGTGACGGCACCCTGACCACCGTCTGGTGCAGCAACGAGTCGTAATTTGCCGCGTTTCTCAGCGGGATCGAAGGTGGTCTGTTCGTATTCCGGTGTGAGATCCTTCTGGTCGGGCATGATCCAGATCTGCAGCAGATGGCAGGTATCGGTGGCATGTCGGTTAAATTCGCTGTGGAAGACACCGGTTCCTGCGGACATGCGCTGCACTTCATTCGGGCGGATGACCTCGTGGTGGCCCATGCTGTCCTGATGGGTGAGCTCACCTTCAAGAATGTAGGTGACAATTTCCATGTCCTTGTGCGGATGCATGCCGAAACCGGTGCCTGCGGCAACCCAGTCTTCATTGATGACCCGCAATGGCCCGAAATGCATATGATTGCGGTCAAAGTAATCGGCAAAGGAAAAGCTATGACATGATCGGAGCCAGCCATGGTCGGCTTGGCCGCGTTCGTGCGCAGGGCGTTTGATGAGCATGCGAGCCTCCATTGAATTAATGACTACTTTAGGGGCAGCCTCCGTAGATGTGGGGATGGCCAATTGATGGCATCATTCAAATTATTTGAACTCAAGGGGCTGCCATGCACCGTTCTCCTTTAACGCCCGAACTCCTCCAGATGGTGAGCCTGATTGCCCGCACCGGTAGCTTTGCTGCTGCGGCGCGTGCACTGGGTAAGGTGCCTTCGGCCGTCACCTATAGCGTTCGGCAGCTGGAAGAGCAGCTGGATGTGCTGTTGTTCGACCGACGTTCGCGGCAGGCCCGGCTGACGGCAGCCGGATCAGAGCTGGTACATGAGGGAGAGCGTCTGCTGGCAGAGCTGGATACTGTGGCGCAACGCATCCGCCGGGTTGCAACCGGTTGGGAAGCGGTGCTGAATATTGCCGTGGATAGCATCATCACCGAAGCGACCATTCTGGATCTGATTTCAGAGTTTTTGGCGCAAAAGCCGCCGACCCGCATCCGCTTGCAACGGGAAACATTGTCCGGCACCTGGGAAGCGCTTGTGAGCGGCAGGGCCGATCTGGCAATTGGCGTTGCCGATCAACCGGCTCCACCCGCCGGCATTCAGAGCGCGCCACTGGGTGAAATGCCCTTTGTCTTTGTCGTGGCACCCAATCACCCGCTGGCGGAAGTGGTGGGGCCGATCAGTGATGAAACGTTGATGCCGTACCGGATGGTGGCGCTGGCCGATAGTGCCCGTGAGCTGACGCCGATGACGGTTGGTTTGTTGCCCGGGCAGGATGTGTTGACGGTGCCATCCATGGCTTTGAAAATTGCCGCTCAGGTCCGCGGCCTCGGATGTGGTTATCTGCCGGAACCTTTAATCCGTGAAGAGCTCCGTCGTGGTCGATTGGTTGAAAAACCCCGTGTCCCGGCCAGGCGACCTGCCGTATTGTCCTATGCCTGGCGGGTGGGCGGCCGAGAGCCTGGGCCAGCCCAGCGTTGGTGGCTGGAGCGGTTGTCGAGTCAGAGAACCCGTCAGGCACTGATCGACACGGCCTGATGCTTGTTAATGAGAATTATTCCTAGTAATATGTCGCCATTGCTTTCAATGGCTTCAGTTTCAGGACGAACTTATGACAACGTTACGCCACCCCTTCAAAGCACTGATGCCGGCCCTGGCCTCAGCACTCCTGCTGGTTGCCGGTCAGGCGTCGGCAGATACCATCACCGTCTATTCTGCCCGCAATGAGCAGCTGATCAAACCGCTGTTCGATACCTATACTAAAGAAACCGGGACGCAGATTCAGGTGCTGACCGATAAGGAAGGCCCATTGCTAGAGCGACTGAAAGCGGAAGGCGCGAAGAGTCCGGCCGATGTGCTGATCACCGTGGATGCCGGTAATCTCTGGCATGCTGGTCGTCTTGGCCTGTTGCGACCGATCAAGTCACCGCTACTGAATGCCAATATTCCGGCCAATCTGCGTGACCCGAAGGGCGAGTGGTATGGCCTGTCGGTGCGTGCCCGGACCATGATCTATAACAAAAAATTCGTGAATCCCTCGAAGCTGTCGACCTACGAAGCTTTGGCGGAGCCGGAGTGGAAAGGCAAGCTCTGTCTGCGTACCTCAAAGAAGGTGTACAACCAGTCGCTGGTTGCCACTATGATGGCGACACTGGGTGAGCAGAAAACGGAAGAGGTGGTTCGCGGCTGGGTGGCCAACCTGGCCACGGATGTTTTTGCGGATGATAACGGTGTCATCAAGGCGGTTGCCGCCGGACAATGTGAAGTTGGCATCGTGAATACCTATTATCTGGCCCGGGCGCTGGATAAGGACCCCAATATGCCGGTGGGCCTGTTCTGGGCCAATCAGAAAGAGCGTGGCGTTCATGTCAACGTGTCGGGTGCGGGTGTCACCAAGTATGCGCCCAATGCCGCTGGAGGCCAGAAGTTGATCGAGTGGTTATCCGGTGATACGGCACAGTCGATTTATACGAATGAAGATTTCGAATATCCGGCCAATCCCAAAGTGAAACCGGATTCGATCATTCGTCACTGGGGTCCGTTCAAAATGGATCTGATCAATGTGTCTAAGGCGGGTGAGCTGCAAGCGGCCGCCACCAAGCTGATGGACCGCGCCGGTTATCGCTAATGATGTCCCGCGGAAATCATTGATGGACGTTCACTGACCGTGCAGCAGCGCGGGTCAATCTGGAATTGGCGTGGCTGGGGCCCCTTGCGGGCCCTGGCCATTGCTGCTTTAACGCTTATCCCCTTGCTGGTGGTGCTCGCCTCGTTTTTTGATCCGCAGCCCGAAATCTGGTCTCACCTGACGGCCTATGTACTACCGGGGGTATTGCTCAATACGGCGATTCTCATTTTTGGCGTCGGTGCCGGCGTGCTGTTTCTGGGTGTACCGCTAGCCTGGTTAACGGCCGTGTGTGATTTTCCGGGCCGGAAGTTTTTTTCCTGGGGCCTGATGCTGCCTTTGGCGATGCCCGCCTATGTGCTGGCTTTCGTACAGGTAGGTTTGCTCGACTTCACCGGCCCCGTGCAGACGCTGCTGCGCGGTTGGCTGGGGGCCACCCCCTGGTTCCCTCCCATCCGTTCAACCGGCGGCGTGGTGTTGGTGTTGACACTGGCGTTTTACCCGTATGTCTACCTGCTGGCCCGCAATGCCTTTGTGACACAAGGCCTGCGGGCGGTCGAAGCGGCCCAGGCTCTGGGTTACACCCGTTTCCAGGCATTCTGGAAAGTGGCTTTGCCGATGGCGCGCCCCTGGATCGCTGGTGGCATGACCCTGGCACTGATGGAAACTCTGGCGGATTTCGGTAGCGTCTCGATCTTCAGTTTTGATACCTTTACAACGGCGATTTACAAAGCCTGGTTTTCGTTGTTCAACCTGGCCGCCGCTAGCCAGCTAGCCTCGCTGCTGGTGCTGTTTGTGCTCGTGCTGGCTGCCGTAGATCAGCGTTTGCGCCATAACAGGCGATATGCCAATAAAAGCTTTAGCCCTGTGCGTATTCGCTTGAGTGGCGGCGCCCGCTGGGGCGCAGTGGTGTTCTGTAGCCTAGTGTTTGCGATGGCTTTTGCGGTACCGATGGTGCAACTGCTGGTCTGGGTGGCCGATGTCTGGCAAACGGACTTTGATGCGCGCTATCCGGTATTCCTCCTGCATTCCATCTGGTTGGCAGGTCTGGCGGCCGTGACGGTGACGGTGCTGGGTTTGCTGCTCAGCGCCATTCGCCAGCACCATAAAGACGAGATCACGCAGTGGGTCGTGCGACTGGCCACACTCGGTTACGCTATCCCCGGTACGGTATTGGCCGTGGGGGTCTTTATCCCGGTCGCCTGGTTGGATAACCAGCTGATTGCCCTGGCGGGTGCACTGGGTTGGGAAGTGTCGCAGATTCTTAAAGGTTCGTTACTGGTGATGCTGCTGGCCCTGTCGGCCCGTTTTCTGGCAGTGGCGTTTCAACCGATCGATGCCGCCATGCAGCGCATTACCCGCAATCAGGGCAATGCGGCCCGCTCCCTGGGCTTATCGCCACGACAGGTCCTCTTCCGGTTACAGCTGCCGATGGTGCGCGGCGGTTTGCTGACTGCCGTACTGATTGTCTTTGTGGATGTCATGAAGGAAATGCCGATTACGCTGATGACACGTCCCTTCGGCTGGGATACGCTGGCCGTACGTGTTTTCGAGATGACGTCCGAGGGGATGTGGGATCGGGCAGCCTTACCCAGCCTGGCCATTGTGCTGGCAGGTCTGTTACCGGTTATTCTGTTGGTCAGGAAATCCGAGTCCGGTTTTCACTGATGCATTGAAGATGAGTATGGATGCGCTGATTCTTGATTCGGTCGTTTTGGGCTATGCCGGTAAACCGGTCGTCAGTGGGTTGTCGTTTTCTTTGGCACCCGGCGAAATCGGCTGTCTGCTTGGGGGGTCCGGTTGCGGTAAAACGACCGTATTACGCGCCATCGCCGGTTTCGAACCGTTGCAATCCGGGCGTATTGCACTGAATGGTCACTGGGTGGCCGATGCAGGTTGGCAGCTGGCACCCGAGCGCCGCCAGATTGGCATGGTGTTTCAGGACTACGCGTTGTTTCCGCATATGTCGGTGGCGGATAACGTCGCGTTTGGTTTACGCGACTGGGCCGGCGCTGACAAACGGCACCGGGTTGAAGAAATGCTGGCATTGGTGGGGTTGGCCGATGCCGGACAGCGTTATCCGCACCAGTTGTCGGGGGGGCAGCAGCAACGGGTCGCGCTGGCGCGGGCCCTGGCCCCGGGACCCACCTTGCTTTTGCTTGATGAGCCGTTCTCCAATCTCGATGTGGAACTGCGCGAGCGGCTCTCGATTGATGTGCACCACATTCTCAAGGCCACCGGAACTACCGCCCTGTTGGTCACCCATAACCAGCAGGAAGCCTTTGCGATGGCGGATCGTGTGGGGGTCATGGTCGAAGGGCAGCTGCAGCAGTGGTCGTCGCCTTATGCGCTGTACCATGAACCAGCGACGCGGCATATTGCGACCTTTGTTGGAGACGGCGTGTTCCTGCCGGCCACGGTGAGTGGTCATAATTGCATCAGCTTTGAGCTCGGGGAGCTTTGCCGTATTCAGCCGGTGGATGTGCCGCAGGGTGAAGGCGTTGATGTGTTGATCCGTCCGGATGATATCCAGCACGATGACAGGAGCTCCGTACGCGCACGAGTTCTGGAGCGCGTTTTTCGCGGCGCGGCGTTTCTCTATACACTGGAGTTACCGTCAGGCGACCGTGTGCTTTCGCTGGTGCCCAGTCATCACGACCATGCGGTCGGGGAGATGATCGGTATCCGGCTGGAGATTGACCATCTGGTCGCATTTCCCCAGCTAACAGGCTAGTTTCCTACCTACTTTCCGCAGGGGGGTTGAGTGAGCGAGATGCAAATGCAACCAATCAGCCAGAAGATTGACTGGCTGGCCGCTCTGGCAGAGCGGCACGGAGAGGCCTATCGGAGCCCGGAAGCAGCTTTGGCCAGAACACGCTATCTGAGTCAGCATCCGACAGCAATTGGCGTCTTCAAGTGTATGGATGGACGGATCAATCTTCCGGTGGCGACGGGCATGCCAGTAGGGATTCTCATGCCCTTCCGTAACCTGGGGGGGCGTTTTGATCTGGGCTGGCCCCATCTCGGCGAGGTGGTGACCCAGTATGTGATGGATCGGGTGCGAGAAGGCCGGCGCGTCTTACTGATCGTGACTTACCATTATTCGAAATCCGATGCACATCGGGGATGTGCCGGATTCGGTTATGACCGGGCAGCCGCATTTGCCCACACCCAGCAGATACGGCAGCAGATGGCCTCCGTTTTCGGTGATGGCCATGACACGGTATATCCGCTCGTCTGTGGTTTCGAGACGGATGAAGAGGCACTGGTATTGCACGGGGATGCTGTACAGGGTGACATCCTCGATGTTGCCGCGCTTTCAGCAACGGATTCGGCAAGCGATGCTAAAAACCTCATGCATCATCTGGATGCCTTGTTTCCCGCTATGCCGAGCGGTGTGAAGGCGGATCTGCTACCGCTTCTGCAGGGAAATATCCGCCATGTGGCGGAAATGCGGGAACAGTTGCGCTGTGGCGCACGACAACTGGATATTGAACACCGGGAGTGGATGATCTGCCTCGGACGAGGATTTGACTTCCTGCACACACCGAATCTGGCATTGATTATCGGGCCTTATAGTCCCAATCTTGCCGAGCCAATCATCAAGGCGGCCGGCATCATTGAAGCGAATATGCGTTCAGGACGGATTCCGGAGGACGGGTTTCTGCTGTTTTCGTCGGTGCCGTTTGAAAATATCGGTGTTGATCGGGCGCGCGCAGCATTGAAAGCCCGGTTTCTGTCGGAATTTGCCCGACAGGTGATTGCCGAAACCTATCCTCACCTCGCCACCAGAATGGTGGATCGTACAGCCGTCATGGATTGGAATGCCCGACGTCTTAGCTGGCTTTAGGTCTACTCGGGGAATTCGTCGTAAGGGGTTTCCAGCTGATCCAGCATGTCGTGCAGGATTTGCCGCACCTGCTGTTCGCTACAGCCGAGCAGAAGCGCATCATCCAGCGTTTCCTGGGCCAGCGTGCGTAGCTCAGCCAGATTCTCATTAAGAACCTTGATCTTTTCAACGCAGGCCACAGGGGCGCCACTCGGTTTTTGCCAGGTTGGAAACGACGTCATGCTTGAATTCTATCTCAGCGTCATGGAATCATCGATTGGGTCGATCAGTTTCACGCACGCTGTATATATCTGGTAGTATATTGAAAAGAAAACCTATAAACGTTCAATCTCCCCCAGGAGCTACTATGGCGCTCAAAAAACCCAAACTCGCTGATACGGCCACGACCAAATCCAAAGCTTCGGCCAACGCGCCGGTGCTGGATCTGGATTGGATGCGTTCCCAGGCTGCGCAAGTTGTTTCGCTGCTGAAAGTGATCGGCAATCCTGACCGCTTGCTACTGCTCTGCCAGATGCTGGAAGGTGAGTATTCGGTCGGAGAGCTGGAGGAATTACTGAATATCCAGCAGCCGACGCTGTCGCAGCAGCTCGGTGTGTTGCGCAACGAAGGTTTTGTGGCAACCCGCCGTGACGGTAAGTACATTTATTACCGGGTGGCACATCCGCATGTCCAGGTCATCCTGGAAACCTTGCATCGCCTCTACTGCAACACACCGCCGGCCGCCAAGTCGAAGGCACGTACCACGGTTAACAAGGGTTGTACTGTATGACCATTGATTGGGATGCGTTCACGCTGAGTGCGGCCATTGCGGCACTGATTGGCGGTTGCATGATCGGTTTGGCTGCTGTGTGGCTGGCTTGGACCAATGGACGTATTGCCGGTATCAGTGGCATTCTGGGCCATCTGATCGAATTGCTGGTTCAACAGAAACGGGAGCACTTCGGCTGGCGAGTGGCTTTCCTGCTGGGGTTGGTCGGGGCACCCACGCTCTGGCTCGTATTCGGTGCGTTGCCGTCGTCCGTTCAGCAGACGGGCACGCTGGGCCTGATCATCGGTGGTCTGTTGGTCGGTTTAGGCACGCGTTATGCGAATGGCTGCACCAGTGGTCATGGTATTTGTGGTTTGTCCCGTTTTTCCGGCCGTTCGCTGATGGCTGTGTGCAGCTTCATGGGCGCTGCCATGGTGACTGTTTTCTTAATGCGTCATGTGGTTGGAAACTAAGCAATGAATCGTATTGGACAATGGGTAACGGCGGGCCTGGCCGGTCTGTTGCTGGGGTTGGGGCTGATTCTTTCGGGTATGGCGAACCCCGCCAAAGTGGTGGGGTTCCTGGACGTGGCCGGCCCTTGGGATCCGTCTCTGGGCCTGGTGATGGGCGGTGGCCTCATGATCGGTAGTGTCGGATTTGCTTTGCTCAGGAAACAGCCTAAAACGCTGCTGGGTGAGCCTTTGAATCTGCCGGTCAGCCGCAAGATTGACCGGCGCCTCATTGCCGGGTCCGTGCTGTTCGGTATCGGTTGGGGGATTACCGGGATCTGTCCAGGCCCTGGACTGGTGCTGCTCGGTGCCGGTGTGCCGGAAGGGCTGATCTATATGGCCAGTTTGCTGGCCGGTATGACGCTCTATAGCGTCATTGAAAAACTGAGATCGCACGCCTGAGATCGTTGCTGACCGGGCGACGGTTTGACGCAGTGCGTCGCCTTGGCTAGACTCGCTGCTCCTTGCATTCCCAACAGATTCCGGAGTCAGACCATGAGCGATAACAACAACCCCGTCCTGGCCCTCATTGATGAACAGGTTAAAGGCCATCCGGTCGTCCTGTATATGAAGGGTACCCCGCAGTTTCCGCAGTGTGGTTTTTCGCAGCGCGCCTGCAAGTTGCTGCGCGAAAGCGGTGTCAGTCAGTTCTTCAGCGTGAATGTCCTGGAAAATCCCGAAATTCGTGAAGGCGTGAAAGTCTATGCCAACTGGCCGACGATTCCGCAGCTGTACGTAAATGGCGAATTCATTGGTGGTAGCGACATCATGATGGAAATGTTCCAGGCCGGTGAGCTGCAGGCCCTGCTGGCTGACCTGAAAAACTGAGCGTGATGATGGATCCCTTCCTGATTGCCACCGGGGTTGTGGCGTTGGCCGAAATTGGCGATAAAACGCAATTATTGTCGCTGGTTCTGGCCGCACGCTACCGTTCTCCGTGGGCAATCAGTGCCGGTATCTTTGTAGCCACACTGCTAAATCACGCGTTGGCGGCGCTGGTAGGCGAATCGGTCTTTGAATGGATCGGTCCGGACTGGATGCGCTGGATTGTCGGCTTGTCGTTTATCGCCATGGCGATCTGGACGTTGATTCCGGATCGTCTCGACGAAGATGAAGAAAACGTGGCCGAAAAAAATCTGCGGCGTTATGGCGTCTTCGTCATGACCACCGTGATTTTCTTTTTGCTGGAGATGGGTGACAAGACCCAGATTGCTACGGCGATTCTGGCCGCCCGCTTTAACGATCTGGTGCCGGTTGTGATGGGAACCACCGTGGGCATGCTGTTGGCCAATGTACCGCTGGTGTTCTTTGGCAACATCCTGCTGCGTAAGATTCGCATCGAGCTGGTGCACCGGGTGACAGCGGTATTGTTCCTGATCCTGGGGCTCCTGACGCTGGCGGGTGTGTCGATCCGCTAAACAGGATTCAGTTAGTCGTAGGCACTGCCATAGAAAAGGCCCCGGTCATTAGAAACGGGGCCTTTTGCTTGATGCTTGAACTAGGTCTGGGGGGCAGTCAGGCCAGCCGTTTTTTGGCGCGTTCAATGGCGGCTTTGACCTGATTCGGTGCCGTACCGCCAGTATGGTTACGGGCAGCCAGCGAGCCATCAATCGTCAGTGCGTGTACGACATCCGATTCGATCAGTGCCGAGAATGTCTGGAGTTCGGCCAGTGTGAGGTCAGCCAGATCGACGCCTCGCTTTTCGGCGGCCTTGACGGCCAAGCCAACCACTTCATGGGCTTCCCGGAAAGGCAGGCCCTTGCGGACCAGGTAGTCGGCCAGATCGGTCGCCGTGGCGTAGCCTTGCAGCAAGGCATTGGCCATGGGTTCCGGGCGGACCTTGATGCCAGGGACCAGATCGACAAAGATGCGCAGTGTATCGGTCAGTGTATCCACCGCATCGAACAGGGGCTCCTTGTCTTCCTGGTTATCCTTGTTATAGGCCAGTGGCTGCCCTTTCATGAGAACGAGCAGGGTGTTCAGATCGCCGATGACGCGGCCGGTCTTGCCGCGGGCCAGTTCCGGCACGTCCGGGTTTTTTTTCTGCGGCATGATCGACGAACCGGTGCAGAAGCGATCAGCCAGCATGACGAAGCCGAAGCGTGGTGTCATCCATAGGACGAGCTCTTCGGAGAAGCGCGAGAGATGAATCATCGCCAGTGACGCGGCTGCGCAGAACTCGATGGCAAAGTCGCGATCAGACACGGCATCCAGCGAGTTTTCGCATACGGCCTCGAAGCCCAGTTGCTCGGCAACGAAGTGACGGTCAATCGGGTAGGTGGTGCCGGCCAGTGCCGCACTGCCCAGCGGTAGGCGATTCACCCGGCGGCGCAGATCGGTCAGGCGTTCGGCATCGCGGGCCAGCATTTCGACATAGGCCATCAGATGATGGCCAAAGGTGACGGGCTGGGCAACCTGCAGATGGGTAAAGCCAGGCATCGGCGTTGCGGCATGTTGTTCGGCCAGGGTCACCAGCGCCAGTTGCAGACGCTTGAAGAGCTCAATGAGCCCATCAATACTGTCACGTAGCCACAGACGGATATCGGTCGCCACCTGGTCATTACGGGAGCGTCCCGTGTGCAGGCGTTTACCGGCATCACCCACCAGGCTGGTCAGGCGGTGTTCGATGTTCAGGTGCACATCTTCTAGGTCGAGTGACCAGGTGAATTCGCCCCGCTCGAGCTCGCCGAGAATCTGTGTCATGCCGCGTTCGATATCGGCCAGGTCCTGAGCACTGATGATCTGCTGCTTGGCCAGCATGCGAGCATGGGCCAGTGAGCCACGGATATCCTGTTGCCACAGACGCTGATCAAAGTTGACCGAGGCGGTATAGCGTTTGACCAGATCCGACATCGGTTCATCAAAACGGCCGGCCCAGGTGTAGGGCGTGGAAGCTTGGGGGTTTTCGTGGGCAGACATGGCAGCAATGGGCCTTGAGCGGCAGAAGTGGCTGTAAACCCCGCATTATAAGGGATGCCGCGTGCTACGATTACATAAATCCGAGGGTGTATTTACCCTGCTGCTTTGTGAAACTGCTTATGTCGACGCCACTTGTTATTGCCTCCCGTGAATCCCGCCTTGCCATGTGGCAGGCCGAGCATGTTCAAGCCTGCCTGCAGGCCCAGAACCCGGATCGCGATGTCCGGATCCTGGGAATGACCACTCGGGGCGACCAGATTCTGGATCGGCCGCTCGCGGCCATTGGTGGCAAGGGCCTCTTTATCAAGGAGCTGGAAGTCGCCATGGCCGAAGGCCGGGCCGATCTGGCCGTGCACTCCATGAAGGATGTGCCCATGGAAATGCCGGAAGGCTTTGTGCTGGCCGCCATTAGCGAGCGTGAAGATCCGCGCGATGCCTTGGTCAGCCCGCGCTACGAGTCTCTGGCAGCATTGCCGGATGGTGCTGTGGTGGGCACCTCCAGCTTGCGTCGTGAAGCCCAGCTGCGCGCCAGGTTTCCACATCTGATCATTAAACCGCTACGCGGTAACCTTGACACCCGCTTGCGTAAGCTCGACGACGGCGAGTTTGATGCCATTATTCTGGCCGCAGCCGGCCTGGTCCGTTTGGGCCTGGCCGACCGGATCCGTGCTCGTATTGATCCCGCCGATATGTTGCCGGCGCCGGGGCAGGGTGCTCTGGGCATCGAAATTTGTGAGGGGCAACCGGTCATGCAGCGTATTGCCGATGGGCTGGCCGATGCCGCGACAGCCGCCTGTGTTCGTGCGGAACGGGCTTTTTCCCGCCGCCTCGGCGGGAGTTGTCGTCTGCCGATCGCCGGCTTTGCCGTGGTTGATGGTACGCAGCAGTTCTGGTTGCGGGGTCTGGTGGCCTCCGTGGACGGCTCAAAGATCATCGCCGGTGAGTGTCGTGGTGACTGGGCTCAGGCCGAAATACTGGGCACGGCACTGGCGGAAACGCTCCTGACACAGGGCGCTGCGGCACTGATTGACCAGATTAACGCCGGCTGAATCGTGATGCCATGCCACCGCTGACCGGACCGCTCAGTGGTCACCATATCCTGATTACCCGGCCGGCCGGGCAGGCAGAGGCCTTAATGACGGGGGTGCGGGCGCTGGGTGGACAGGCGACCCATGTGCCCTTTCTCAGTATCACCCCGGTGCGTGACCCGGCACTGGCATTGATGGCGAGTGCATTGACAACCTACCAGGCGGTGCTGTTTATCAGTGCCAATGCCGTGCAATCTTCCTGGTCAACCCTGACGAATGGTATGCCATGGCCACCATCGTTGCCGGCCGCAACGGTGGGCCCGGGTACTGCCCGCCACCTACGCGAACGTGGCGTTAAACAGGTGCTGATGCCCGATCAGCAATTTGATAGTGAAGGGCTGCTGGCACTGCCATTCTTTGCGCCGGTGCATTGTGAGGGGCGCTCTTTTGCACTGATCCGCGGCGAAGGGGGGCGGGATCTGCTGGCGCAGCGTCTGCGTGCCATGGGTGCGCGGGTGGATGAAGCGGCCTGTTACCAGCGGGCGCTGAATCCTGCTGCAGTGCCGGAGTTACAGAGCCTCTTCCCTATGGGGCCGGCCGATCAGGTGGATGTGGATGCATCGATAGCGCCCTCTCTGGTGGTGGTCAGCAGTAGCGAATCCCTACAGCGTCTCATGCAGGCGATGCCACCAAGCCTGGCGGCAAAGTTCAGGTCTTTGCCCATGTTGGTGCCTCATGGCCGGATTGCCGAGGTCGCCAGGTCCCTGGGGTTCCGCCAGGTGATGGTCACCGCTGGTGGGGATCGCGGTATTCTGGAAGCACTGCGAACGTATAATCAGACATCATCAATCACCGAATAGACAATGGATCAGCCATGAGTGATGCACAGACGACGGAAAGTAGCCCTTCGGAGCCGGGTGTGTCTCAGAGGTCACGACGGACAAGCCAGGCCAAGCGCTGGGCGATGATCGTCCTTGGTGTTGGCGTGGTCGCGCTGATTGTGCAGCAAGCCTGGACGTGGCGCCTTTGGGAAGGCTTGCAACGTGAGGAAGTGGCTTTGCCCGGCATGGCGGCATCGGTCGATGACCGCTTGGCGGCTCTGGAGTCTGTCGTTGGTACGCAACAGCAGATGCAGACCGAGATGGCATTGCTGCACCAGGCGTTCATGCGTGATCGTTTACTGTTGCAGGTGGATCGCCTTGAAGAGCAGATGGATGCCGGTTGGCAGATCTGGCTGGTCACAGGGCAGAGTAAAACCCTGGGTACGGCGTTGGAAAATGGCCAGCGTTGGCTGACCCAGGTGCCCATGCCGGAAGCCCAGGCGCTGAAGCTGGCGCTGACCAGGGATCTGACAGAGCTGCGTGGACGTCAGGTCGTGGATCTCCGTGACACGGTTCAGCAACTGGATGGCATCATCGCCAGCGTCGATAAGCTGCCCCTGTTGCAGGATCGACGGTTGCCGCTGTCTGATCAGAGTCAGGAAGGTTCCAAACCCAGTAATGCCAGCAAGGGTGCGACAGAAGCCATGGTATCCGAGCCTGTTAGTGCGGATACCTTGATGGAACGGGCACGACTGCTAGTTGCGGATGTGACGGCCAGCATCTGGCAATCGATTCGTCAGATGGTCCGTGTACAGCGCCTGGATCGTGCGGAACCCGGTCTGATCGCACCGGAACAGAAAGTCTTCCTGCAGCAGGGATTGCGTCTGTTGTTGCTGGACGCCCGTCATGCACTGGTTCAACGCAACGCGGCGGTGTACCAGCAATCACTGGATCAGGCCCGCGCCTGGATTGCCAAATACTGTGATGCCTCAAATGCCCTGGTCGCATCCGATCTGGAGTTACTGCAGCGATTGAGCGCGGTCAATCCTGATCCGGCAACCGTGAGTTTGGAGGCAACCCGCCAGGCACTGACGGCCTATCGTGCAGCGTTGGAGGGCAACGCACCGGGGGCCAGCCAACTGCCGGCTGCTGACGATACCACTGAGCCGGCACCCGCCAATGTCAGCAAGCCGCCGGCCGACGCGGCTGCTAAAGGAAGTGCAACATGAGAAAGTGGCTAATTTGGGGGCTACTGCTCGGTACGTTGGCCGTGGTCGTGGCCGAACTCATGCATCGCAACGATGGCTATGCCATCATCGCACTGTCGACATGGCGCATCGAGATGTCGCTGAATTTTCTGTTGCTGGCGATACTGGCAACCTTGTTGATCGGTGCCTTGCTGCTTAAGGTTTTTCAGGGTGCATTGCGGCTTCCGGCGCGTATTGCTCGTTTCCGGATGTTGCGTCGAGAACGCCGTGGCCAACAGGCTTTTCTCTCATCACTGCGTTTACTGATGGAAGGGCACTTCGATGCAGCCATCAAATCGGCCGAGCGTGCACGCAAAGCAGGCTTTGCTGCGGGCTACGCAGACCTGCTGGCGGCACGAGCAGCGCAGGCGCTGGATGATCATGACCGGGCTGCTTTGTGGCTGGGCAGGGTTGATGCGGATGAACCTGCATTGGTTGCGGCACGGATGGAGCAGGAGGCAGAAATGCTGGTTGCCCGACGTCAATTTGATCCCGCTTTGCAGGTCTTGATGCTGGCCGAGCATCTCCCTCGGTCGTCGCGGAGTACCGCGGCCATCCGTACTGAGCTGCGGGCTTTGCTGGGCACCGAGCGTTGGGAGGATGTCCTGCTGCAGGTGCGGGCCTTGCGGCCACGTGACGGTTTGTCAGAACGCTTTGTGAGCCATTGCCGTCGGCAAGCTCATCTGGGCAATCTGCGGCACTATCAGAGCGATCAGCAACGCTTCAGTCTGTATCTGACCCAGATTCCGCATAAGGAATGTGATGGCGATCTGCTGGATGCCGCAGATGCCATGTTGAGCCGTATGGTGGCCGATCAATGGACGGCTCAGGCGCGTGCTTTTATCGACGCGCAGAAGTCTTAAGCGGTAAAACTTAAGCCAGCCAGTCCTTTTGCGGTAAAAAGTCGGTATACAGTGCCGCTTCGGCAGAGCCTGCTTCGGGTTGCCAATCGTAACGCCACTTCACGATCGGCGGCATCGACATCAGAATGGATTCGGTGCGGCCACCGGATTGGAGACCGAACAGCGTGCCACGGTCGAAGACTAGGTTGAACTCGACATAGCGGCCGCGACGGTAGGCTTGGAAATCTCGTTCCCGCTCGCCCCAGGGGGTGTCACGACGGCGCTCGAGAATCGGCGTATAGGCTTGGACGAAGGCATCACCAACGGAACGCGTGAGCGCAAAGCTGGCGTCAAACCCATGCTCGTTCAGGTCGTCGTAAAAAATGCCACCGACGCCACGCGCTTCGTTGCGATGTTTCAGAAAGAAATACTGGTCACACCAGTCCTTGTACCGTGGGTGATATTCGGCACCATGCGGCGCCAGTGCATCACGGCAGGTCTTGTGAAAATGCACGGCATCTTCACCGAAACCATAGTAGGGCGTCAGATCCATGCCGCCACCGAACCAGAAAACCGGTGCCGCATCGGGCTGGTTTTTGGGTGGGTGAGCCACGAAGTAGCGCACATTCATATGTGCTGTCGGGCAGTAGGGGTTGCGTGGGTGCATGACCAGCGAGACACCCATGGCTTCATAGGGTCGGCCGGCCAGCTCGGCGCGATGCGCCGATGCCGAGGGCGGTAACTGCTCCCCCATGACGTGCGAAAAATTGACGCCGCCCCGCTCGATCAGATGGCCTTCTTCGATCAGGCAGGATGTACCGCCACCGCCTGCCGGGCGAGTCCAGCTATCACTGCGGAAAGGTTTTCCGTCGAGCGATGAAAGCGCTTTAACGATCCGTGACTGCAAATCCTGCAGATAGGACTGAACGGCTACAGAACGTTCAACTCCCGTCAGCTCGCTCATCTTTTATCCTTAGCGGTTAATGGCGCGGTAGCCAATATCCTTGCGGTACTGCATGCCGTCAAACGCGATGGTGGCTGCTGCTTCGTAATCACGTTTCTGTGCTGCTGCCACCGTATCGCCGAGGGCCGTGACGCATAGGACACGGCCACCATTGGTAACGACATTGCCATTGTCATCGGCCGTGCCGGCATGGAAAACGTGGGCATCATCGCCCGCGGCATTGCCGGCGGGCAGGCCATGAATCACATCGCCTTTACGCGGGGTTTCCGGGTAATTTTGTGCTGCCATCACAATGCCCAGCGCAACGCGTGGATCCCATTCGGTATTGGCCTGATCAAGGGTGCCGGCAATTGCGTGCTCGAACATTTTGACCGCGTCAGACTTCAGACGCATCATGATCGGTTGCGTTTCTGGATCGCCCATACGGGCGTTGAACTCGAGTGTCTTGACCGAACCATCCTTGCCGATCATCAGACCAGCATAGAGGAACCCGGTAAAGGGAATGCCATCGGCCTCCATGCCACGTACGGTTGGCAAAATGATGTCGCGCATCACTTGATCGTGAACGGCAGGTGTGACGACGGGGGCGGGCGAGTAGGCGCCCATACCACCTGTGTTCGGGCCGGTGTCGCCATCGCCAATACGTTTATGATCCTGGCTGGTCGCCATGGGTAATACATTTTTGCCATCGACCAGAACGATGAAGCTGGCTTCTTCGCCATCCAGAAAATCTTCAATCACGACACGGGCTCCAGCGCTACCCAGTTTGTTGCCGGAGAGCATATCGTCAATGGCGGCATGGGCTTCGTCAAGCGACATGGCAACGACAACGCCCTTTCCAGCAGCCAGGCCATCGGCCTTGATCACGATGGGGGCGCCCTGACGGTTCACATAGTCATGAGCCGCCGCCGCATCTGTAAAGGTTTCAAAACCGGCCGTCGGAATCTTGTGGCGTGCCATGAAACGCTTGGCGAAATCCTTCGAGCTTTCCAGCTGTGCAGCCGCTTTGGTTGGACCAAAAATCTTCAGACCGCGAGCGCGGAAGACATCCACGATGCCTGCAGCCAGCGGCGCTTCCGGACCAACCACCGTCAGGTGGATGGCATTCTCGGCGGCGAAATCAGCCAGTGCGTTGATGTCGGTGATCGGCAGATTCTCAAGTTTGGGTTCGCGGGCGGTGCCAGCATTACCCGGCGCGGCAAAAACCTGGGTCACGCCTGCGGCTTGCGCCAGTTTCCAGGCTAGAGCGTGTTCACGGCCACCGGAGCCGACAACGAGAATTTTCATGAACGATCCTGCGAGTGCTTAAATGAGCTAAAAAAGAAATAAAACGTGTGGATTATTTGAACGAGTACTTGGCCCACCAGAAGAGCACGTTACCGTTACCCTGGCCTCCGGGGATATACGCCATTTGGATATCGAGCGGTCCGTAACCGGTGGAAACGGCCGGCAGAATACCGGGGATCGGCGCGTAGTTGCCAATGTCCGAGCGCATAAAGAAGAATGCCGTCAGGCCGACACCGACTTTGAATTTGTCATCCAGGGGGCGCCAGGTAGGAATCCAGCCATAACCGCCCATGTACATCGGGAGTCCGTGGGAGTCCTGAAACTCCATCACGTAGATACCTTCCCAGTTGCCGCTTTCGTTATAACGGCCTTTGCCGATACCGCCACCAGCAGGGTATTCCGTGTATTGCGAGCGCTTTTCAGGTGTATAGGCAAACGGCAGGTGATAACTCCAGAATGGCACGTAGAGCTCAACATCCCCTTTGGTCCAGATATCCGACAGGTGTTGACCTGCGGTATTCCAGGCGCTGCTGTACCAGGATTTGCTTTCAGCCGGTTTGCTGTCGCTATCCGGGGAGCCCACGACCACGACACTCTGCGTGGCCTGAGGCCCTGCTGCATCCGTGGTGGCAGCCGGGGTGTCATCCGCCAATGCGTTGGTGGTATAAGCCAGCGTGGTCAGCGATAAAGCCGCCAGCAGCGAGGTAAGTAGTCGTGAACATTTCATGGCGTTGGCTACTGAAAGTGTTAAAACGAGATTAGTG
>JACCDU010154068.1_pt1 | contig 39278 bp, 43 predicted proteins | sample 7446081 | NCBI WGS metagenome assembly JACCDU01 (sample SAMN15323447, study PRJNA562643) | freshwater metagenome | isolation source: river surface water | place: USA:Blue River Watershed | collected 2017-08-17
ATCGTCTTCCTGCTCGACCAGGGCGAAGAGCGCCTGATCGAAGGCGTACAGCGCGGCGCCATCCCGCTCACCACCGCTTTGGAAATCGCCCGCGCCAAGGACGATGACGAAAACCTGGGCGAAATGCTCCAAGAGGCCTACGAAAACGGCCAGCTCAACCGGCGCCAGATCATCGAGACCAAGCGGCTGGTTGAAAAACGCCAGGAACACGGCCCCGGTTCCCCCAACCCTGGCCAGATCAAACCACCCACCTCCAGCTACAGCCTGGTGCGCACCTACCAGCGGGAAGTCGAGCGGCAACGCAAGATGGTCCTCAAGGCAGAGCATGCGCACCAGCGCCTGCTCCTGGTCGTCCAGGGGCTGAAGAAGCTGTTTGCAGACGAGCATTTTGTGAACCTGCTGCGCGCCGAGGGGCTGGACACCTTGCCCAAGTACCTCGCTGAGCGCATCGACAACCTGAATGGAGCCATCGCATGAATCCCGCCACCAACACACAACGGGCACAGCCCAACATCACACCGATGTATCCCGGCATCCAGCAATCGGACACTGATGATGGTCCTGATTTGCCGAAGGCGCCATTGAATACCTTGCTCGGTTTCGATCTGGAGACCTACCAGATCCCGCTTGACACCCTGATGCCCAGCAAACGCATCCCGGACGGGGTGATGAGCACCCGCAAATACAAGCAGGTCGTCTCCTCCATCCACGAAATCGGCCTGATCGAACCGTTATCGGTGATCCAGCATGACCCGACCAAGCCGGAGTTCATCCTGCTCGATGGCCATCTGCGCGTGCTGGCACTCAAGGACCTCGGTGTCCACGAAGCCCCCTGCCTGATCGCCAAGGATGACGAGACCTACACCTACAACCACCGGATTAACCGGCTCTCCACCATCCAGGAACACTACATGATCCGCCGCGCCATCGATCGCGGGGTCAGCAAGGAACGCCTGGCCCGGGCCTTTGGGGTGAACCTGAGCTCCATCAACCGGCGCATCAACCTGCTCGAAGGCATCTGCCCGGACGCGATCGCCCGGCTGCAGGACAAACAGTTCACGCCAGATGTGACCCGAGTGCTGCGCAACATGAAAGCCGCCCGGCAGGTCGAGGCGGTGGAATTGATGGTGGCGAGTAACACCATCACGGTGGCACATGCCGATGCATTGCTCAAGGCCACGCCGCCCGAGCAGCGCACCGACTTCAAACCCACTGAGCGCGACAAGCAACTGGCCCCCATCGAGCAAATCGTCAAACTGGAAAAAGAAATGAGCCAGGTCCAGACCCAATACAAGGACGCCGAAGAAAACTATGGTTCAGATCTGCTCAACCTGGTGGTCGCCAAGGGGTATTTGACCAAGCTGCTTGGCAACGACGCCGTCAAAAGCTACATCACCCGGCACGAACCCGAAATCCTCGAGCATTTCGAACTGGTGGTGAACACCGTCAGCATGGAGGAAGCCGTGCAGCAGCAGCTCGAGGCCGATGGCGAACTCGAGGAGGATCCGGACGCCGACAGCGATGCCCCACCGACCACTGACAACACCCACCCTGATTCCGAAAATGGCAACGAAACCCCAGTGCCAGGAGACAACACCACCACTGAATAGAAACCCCAAACCATTTGAGCGATGGAAATGTCATTTCCGCTTCGCAATACCAAAGAGTAAAATGCGGACAATAAAGATAACCTTCGGAGGTGGCGATGCACTGGTATCTCGTTCATACCAAGCCCAGACAGGAAAAGTGCGCCCTCGACAACCTCCAGCGACAGGGTTATCAGTGCTACCTCCCGACGATTCCTTCCGAGAAGCTGCGCCAAGGCCTGCTAACCGTTGCGGATGAGCCCCTGTTTCCGCGGTACCTATTTATCCGCTTGGGCCAGGGGGATTCGGCCAAGAGCTGGGCGCCAATCCGTTCGACCAAGGGCGTCAGTCGGCTGGTAAGCTTTGGGATCGAACCGGCGCGGGTCGATGATGTCCTGATTGAACTGTTACGGGCACAAGAAGTATCGGTGCAGGCCGAGCCGGCACGGCTGTTCAAGACTGGGGAGCGTGTGCGACTGACCGAAGCGCCTTTTGCTGGTATCGAAGGCATCTACCAAATGGCCGATGGCGAGCGTCGGGTCATGGTGCTGATCGAGATTCTGAGCAAGCCTGTCGCAGTGCGCGTGGCACCGGCCAGTTTGCGCAAGGCGAGTTGAGAAACCTGCTCTGGTTATTGCCTGTTTGGCAAAAACCTTTCTCAAAGTCATGACGGTGTGGCACAATCCCGTTCGTCCGTCGAACTTGCGGTTGAACCTTTTGCCGCACTTTATTGCTCCGGACCCCCTGCTAGAACCCGCTAACCGCGCTTGCTGATCGTGAAACGGCACGGCGGTAGCGTGCCTAAATCACCTTGAGCCTCGTATCCCCACTTCAGAAATTGGCTGGTTTCCAAGAGGAGACTCAGTCCGAAGTCTTGCGTCGTTTGCACCAGACGCCCCCGGTGAGTCAGCGTGCGCTGGCCAAGGATCTGAGAGTTGGTCTTGACACGATCAATTTCTGCTTCCAAGCCTTGATCGAAAAGGCTTTGGTGAAAATGCAGAACTTCAGCCAGAGCAAGAACAAGCTGCGCTACGCGTATTTGCTCACGCCGACTGGAGTGGCTGAAAAATCCAAGCTGACGGCGGAATTTCTGAGGCGCAAAGTGGCGCAGCATGAAACCCCTCAAGCCGAAATCCAGGCATTGAAGTCTGAGCTGGAATTTGATGGGTGCTCTGCAAAAGAATGTCAAGGCCCATGAATATACTGCTCACAGGCGGGATGGGCTACATTGGTAGTCACTCTACGGTCGTGCTGTCGGAGTTGGTTCATCAAGTCATCTTGTGTGACAACCTGTCTAACAGCAGCGACACCTTGCACGGAAAGCTTGAGCACATCACGGGGCAACGCATTCCCTTCGTCAAGGGGGATGTTCGCGACACCGAGTTGCTAAAAAACACGCTCGCAACCCACTGCATTGATGCAGTCGTTCATTTTGCGAGGTTGAAGGCTGTCGGCGAGTCAGTTGAAAAGCCAGTTGACTACTACGCCAACAATGTTCAAAGCACCATCAGCCTGCTGCAGACCATGCAGTCGGCGCAGGTCAAGACGCTTGTGTTAAGTAGCAGTGCCACGGTGTATGGCGAACCCGAGTACCTCCCCTTGGATGAAAACCATCCTACTAGCGCCACCAATCCTTATGGCCGTAGCAAGTTGCACATCGAAGAGATGCTGCATAACGTTGTGGCGTCGGCCCCTGACTGGCGAATCGCTTGCCTGCGCTATTTCAACCCGGTGGGTGTTCACGCAAGCGGTCTGATTGGCGAGAACCCCAAGGGCGTGCCCAACAACCTTATGCCCTCCCTGTATCGCTCAGGTGGCCGCAGGGCAGCGAACCTTATTGAGCGTCTTCGGTGACGATTACCTTACGGTAAATGGCACGTGCGTGAGGGATTACGTCCATGTGATCGACCTGGCCGAAGGACACGCAGCCGCATTGAATTTCCTGTCTCAAAACACCGGTTGGCATGCCATCAACCTGGGTACAGGGAACGGTTTCAGCGTACTGGAGATGGTCCAGGCGTTTGAAAAATCATCGGTTAGCGAAGTGGCTTACAAGATAGTTGCCCGCCGTGCGGGTGATGTGGCTGCATGCTATGCGGATCCGAAGAAGGCCAGTGAACTATTGAACTGGAGCGCCACGCGCAACTAGGACGACATGTGTGCCAGCACATGGTGTTCCCAGCAGTTTCAAGGATTGAGTGTTACGTCATGACCAGTGAAACTAAGGTGCAACCCGTTATTCTTTGTGGTGGCTCTGGCACTCGCCTGTGGCCGCTTTCGCGTGCAGGCTTCCCCAAACAGTTCCTGTGCCTCACCGGACCAGAAAGTCTGTTTCAGCAAGCTGCGAAACGGTTAATGGGCTTGAGCGTGGAAAGCATTGACTTGGCAGCCCCCCTTGTCGTCACGGGTGAAGACCACCGGTTCCTAGTCATCGAGCAATTGCGTGAAATAGGCATAGCGCCGAGTGCAGCCCTTCTGGAGCCGGTGCCTAGGAACACTGCACCGGCATTGACCCTAGCCGCACTGGCCGCTGTTGAAAACGGCGACGACCCTGTGCTGGTGGTCACTCCGGCAGACCAAACCGTGGTCGATACGTCGGCTTTCACTCGGGCAATGCATGACGCCATCAGCAAAGCGGCCGAGGGTGCGATCGTGATACTTGGCGTCCCCCCCGACCGCCCCGAAAATGGCTACGGCTACATTCAAGCCGTTGTTGCACCAACGACCACCCTGGTAGTCGACCGGTTTGTCGAAAAGCCTGATACCCCCACGGCCCAGCTGTACCTGGAGTCGGGCGGTTATTACTGGAACGCTGGCATGTTCGTGCTCAAAGCATCGGTGTGGCTCAAGGCCATCGAAAGCTTCCGACCCGACATTGCGGCCGCGACCCGCGCCGCCTGGGCTCAGTGCAGCAGCGATGCCATTTTTGTGCGCCCAGGTTATTCCGAGTTTGCCGCTATACCTAGTGACTCCATCGACTACGCTGTCATGGAGCGCTGCCCCGGAAGCGACTTCCCGATCCGCATGGCCCCGCTCGATGCCGGCTGGAGCGATCTGGGTGCCTGGGATGCCGTGTGGAGCGCCCTCCCTAAAGACGATGAAGGCAACGCCCATGTGGGCGATGTGTTGACGACCAGCAGCCGCAACACCCTGGTGCATGCCACCAGCCGCTTGGTGGCCCTAGTGGGCGTACAGAATCTGGTGGTGGTGGAAACGCCTGACGCGGTGCTTGTGGCCGACCGTTCGCGCAACCAGGATGTGAAGCACATCATCAACGCCCTGCAGCAGCAACAGCGCGAAGAGCACACCCTGCACCGCAAGGCGCACCGCCCCTGGGGCTGGTACGACAGCATCGACGAAGGTGGGCGCTTCAAAGTCAAGCGGATCCAGGTCAACCCCGGCGCCAGCCTAAGCCTTCAAAAGCACCACCACCGCGCCGAGCATTGGGTGGTCGTGAGCGGTACGGCCGAAATCACAAACGGCGACAAGGTGCTGCTGTTGACGGAAAACCAGTCCACCTACATCCCGCTGGGTGTGGTGCACCGCCTCGCCAACCCCGGCACCATACCCCTGGAAATCATCGAAGTGCAATCGGGCAGTTACCTGGGCGAAGATGACATCGTCCGGCTTGAAGACACCTACGGGCGGGCCAAATCATGACCCTTTACCCCAAAATCTACGTCGCCGGCCACCGTGGCATGGTGGGGTCGGCCATCGTACGCCAGTTGCTGGCCCAGGGCCAGCCAGTCGAGCGCATCGTCACCAGCGCTCATGCGAAGCTGGACCTCGCCGACCAGGCCGCTGTCCGTTCTTTCTTCGAAACCGAAAAGCCCGATCAGGTTTACGTGGCCGCCGCCAAGGTAGGCGGCATCCATGCCAACAACGCCTACCCCGCTGAATTCATCTACCAGAACTTGATGATGCAGGCCAACGTCATCGATGCGGCTTTCAACAACGGTGTAAAGAAGCTGCTGTTCCTCGGCTCCAGCTGCATCTACCCCAAGCTGGCCCGGCAGCCCATGCGTGAAGACGCGTTGCTAACCGGCACACTAGAAGCCACTAACGAGCCTTATGCCATTGCCAAAATTGCTGGTATTAAGCTGTGCGAAAGCTACAACCGCCAGTACGGGCAAAGCCATGCGGTGGACTACCGCAGCGTCATGCCCACCAACCTCTACGGCCCTGGCGATAACTACCACCCGGAAAACTCACACGTCATTCCGGCGCTCATACGCCGCTTCCATGAAGCCAAGGTCAGCCACGCCCCCAGCGTCACGATCTGGGGCACGGGCACACCCAAGCGCGAGTTTCTGTATGTGGACGACATGGCTGCTGCCAGTGTGCACGTAATGAACCTCTCTAAGGCCACTTACGAGCAGCACACCCAGCCCATGCTCAGCCACATCAACGTGGGCTGCGGGCACGACATCGCCATCCGGGCACTGGCCGAAATCATCGCCCGGGTCATCGGTTACAGGGGGGACATCACCTTCGATCCCACCAAACCCGACGGCACCCCGCGCAAACTCATTGACAGCACCCGTCTCAACGCGCTGGGCTGGCAAGCCAAGGTAGGTTTGGAGGTAGGCTTGGCTAAAGCCTACGAGGACTTTCTGAAGAACCACACTGCGCAGTCATGAAGGAGCAGAGAGTGACAGAGCAACCGAAAGTTGCCCTCATAACGGGCGTCACAGGACAGGACGGCGCCTACCTCGCCGAATTTCTGCTGGGCAAGGGCTACATCGTCCACGGCATCAAGCGCCGCACCAGCCTGTTCAACACCGACCGCATCGACCACCTTTACCGCGACCGGCACGAGCGCGGCGTGCGCTTTTTTCTCCATCATGGCGACATGACCGACTCGTCCTCGCTGATCCGCATCATCCAGCAGACCCAGCCGGATGAAATCTACAACCTAGCCGCTCAGAGCCATGTAGCAGTTTCGTTCGAGGAGCCGGAGTACACCGCCAACTCCGATGCGCTGGGTGTCCTGCGCGTGCTAGAAGCCATTCGTATCCTCGGCCTTGAGAAAAAGACCCGTTTCTATCAGGCGAGCACTTCCGAGCTATACGGCTTGGTACAGGAAACTCCACAGAAAGAAACAACCCCTTTCTATCCGCGCAGCCCCTATGCTGTCGCCAAGCTTTACGGTTACTGGATCGTCGTCAATTACCGAGAAGCCTATGGCATGTATGCCTGCAATGGCATCCTGTTCAATCATGAATCCCCCATACGGGGCGAAACCTTTGTCACGCGCAAGATCACGCGCGCCCTTGCGCGCATCAAGCTCGGTCTGCAAGACTGCCTCTATCTTGGAAATCTGGATGCCAAGCGGGATTGGGGCCATGCCCGCGACTACGTCGAGATGCAATGGCTGATGCTGCAGCAAGACAAACCGGAGGATTTCGTTATCGCTACCGGCGTGCAGTATTGCGTGAGAGATTTCGTTGACGCTGCCGCAAAAGAGCTGGGCATGCAGCTTCACTGGCAAGGCAAGGGGGTGGACGAGATAGCAGTGGATGCGGGCGGCAAGACCGTGGTGGCAGTCGACTCGAGCTATCTCCGGCCTACCGAGGTGGAAACCCTGCTGGGCGATGCGACCAAGGCAAGAGAGCAGCTTGGCTGGCAACCGAAGACGAGCTTTGCCGAACTGGTCAAGGAAATGGTATGGGCGGACCTAGAGGCCGCACAGCGCGATGAACTCGTCAAGAAGCACGGCTACAAATCGCTGGACTATCATGAGTGAAACATGCCGGGAGCGGGTGAATTGAAGATGCTGGTTCTGGCCGGGGGGTTCGGCACGCGCCTGCAGTCCGTCCTTCCGGGCACGCCCAAGGCGATGGCGCCCATTGGCGCGACGCCTTTTCTTGCGCTACAGCTTGAAAACTGGATTGCGCAGGGTGTCCGCTCCTTCGTGTTTCTTTTGCATCATCAGGCAGACCAGATCATCCGTTTTCTGGAAACAAACTGCGGCGGATTGCTCAGGGACTGCGAAGTCGTCCACCTCGTGGAGCCCTTGGCCATGGACACCGGGGGTGCCGTGGCGTATGCCGTGCGTGAGCTGGCGCTCGAGGGAGATTTCCTCGTGGTCAATGCGGACACATGGCTTGGGTCCGGCGTTTGGGAATTGAGGTCCCTGCCGGCTCCGGCTATGGCCGTGATCCGGCTGGAGGATACGCGGCGCTACGGCAAGGTGGAGTTTGACGAAGCGCATCGGGTGACGGCGTTTCGCGAAAAGAGCGCCGAAGGCGGGCCGGGCTGGATCAATGCCGGCGTGTACCGTCTCAATAGCAGCTTGTTTCGCAACTGGGACGGTGCCCGTTTTTCCATCGAGAAGAAAACCCTTCACGATCTGGTCGGACAAGGCCGGTTGCAGGCAGTGGAATTGGACACCGACTTCATCGACATTGGCATACCGGAGGACTACAGCCGGTTCTGTCAGTTGGCCGGAGAAGGCCGCATCGACGATTTATGCAACTAGACAAATTCCTCATTCACGAATCGGCAACCTTGCGCGAGGCACTCGCCCGCATCGAGTTGAACGCCAACGGGATTGTCTTTGCCTCGAACGCTGACGGGCGCGTCAAAGGTGTCGCCACGGATGGCGACATCAGGCGAGAACTTCTCAATGGGAGCACCCTCGACGCGCCGCTTTCCCGTTGCGTCAATCCCAGCTTCATCTCGGAGAGTCCCGAGACGCCGCGCGAAACCCTGCTCAAGAAGCTCGACCATCGTATCCGGGTTATTCCCATCCTTGACGCCGGGCATCGTCTTGTGGGCGTGGTCAGCCGTGATCATCTGCCGGTAATGGCGGAAGAAGCAGTCTATGCCCGTGCGCGCTCACCCGTGCGCATCAGCTTTGGCGGCGGAGGCTCCGATCTCACGCATTTTTTTTCCGCTCAGGTTGGCGCCGTCATCAACGCCACGGTCTCGCTGTACAGCCATGCCACCATGCGGGTGCGCAACGATGAAAAGATCAACGTTCATTCACTGGATCTGAACGAGAAGCTGCATGCCGACAACTTGGAGCATGCCCTTCGCATGGAAGACCGCTTCGGCCTGGTGCGCGCCTTGCTGCGCACGGTACGGCCTGATTTCGGCTTTGATCTGTACCTGCATTCTGACTTCCCAGTTGGTTCCGGGCTAGGGGGGTCGGCCGTGGTGTCGGCGGCCATCCTCGGCTGCTTCAACCAGTTCCGGCTCGATCAGTGGGATCCCCATGAGTTGGCGGAACTGGCTTTCCAGGCTGAGCGCCTGCATCTGGGCGTGGCCGGCGGCTGGCAGGACCAGTACGCCACGGTGTTCGGAGGATTCAATTTCATCGAATTCAAGATGGAGCAGAACATCGTGCATCCCTTGCGCATCCACCCCGACATCCTGCTTGAACTGGAAGAGAGCCTGATCCTGTGCGACACCGGCATCGCGCACGAATCGGGAAACATCCATGACGACCAGCGACACCACATGGAGCAGCAGGACATTCGGGATCGGGTCAAAACCAATGTGGATTTGTCCTACCAGATTCGCAACCAGCTCCTGCGGGGGCGGCTGCTCGAGTTCGGCCAGTCCCTGCACAAGGCCTGGATGTTCAAGAAGCAGTTCAGCGGCAAGATCTCCAACAGTCATCTTGACCGCATCTACGAAGAGGCCTGTGCCAACGGGGCGGTCGGCGGCAAGCTGCTGGGCGCGGGCGGCGGCGGGTTTTTTCTATTCTATGTCTCGCCGTTCCGCAGGCATGAACTCATCCAGCACCTGCAGGCCGCCAATCTGCGGGTGCAACCCTTCCGCTTCGAGCCGGAAGGGTTGCGTTCTTGGACAGTCCGGGAGCGTCGCAATCACATGGAAATCGAGAGCTGAGCCATGAGAATCGCTCATCATGAAATCGGCCGCGGCCGTACTTATGTCATCGCCGAAATCGGCAACAACCACAATGGCAGCTTCGAGCGGGCCATCGAACTGGTGGACCTGGCCAAGGCAGCCGGCGTGGACTGCGTCAAGTTCCAAATGCGGCATCTAGAGCAGGTGTATCGCCAGCGCACGCTGCGCAAGGACGGTGAAGATCTCAGCACCGAATACGTGCTGGACCTGCTGCGCCGCTTTGAGCTGACCGTGGACGAACATCGCCGGCTGGCCGAATACTGCCGCAGCAACGACATCCTCTACCTCTGCACGCCGTGGGACTCTGTCAGCGTGGATGTTCTTGAGAGCTTTGGCGTGCCGGCCTACAAGGTTGCCTCCGCCGACCTCACCAATCTGCCCTTGCTTGATCGCCTCGCCGCCACCGGCAAGCCCCTGATTCTGTCCACTGGCATGAGCACCGTGGAAGAAGTGCAGATCACCGTGGATTTCCTGAAACGGCGCAACGTCGATTTCGCCTTGCTCCATTGCAACAGCACCTATCCAGCGCCGCTGCATGACATCAACCTGCGCTGGATGAAGAGCTTGTCCAGGGTTCATCCCCTAGTCGGCTATTCCGGCCATGAGCGCGGCATCAACGTCTCGCTGGCGGCTGTCGCCTTGGGCGCAGTCATCATCGAGCGCCACTTCACGCTTGACCGCGGCATGGAGGGTCCAGATCACGCTGCCAGCCTGACTTACGCGGAACTGTGCCAGCTGATGGAGGGCATCCGGGAGATCGAGCAGGCGCTGGGCCAGGAAGACCGTCGCCCCATCTCCCAGGGCGAGATGATCAACCGCGAGAACCTAGGCAAGAGCTTGGTGGCTGCCGCGCCGCTGAGCAAGGGCACGGTGCTGCGCCCCGAGCACATCAAGGTGCGCAGCCCGGGACAGGGCTTGTCGCCGCAGAAATACGAAGCCCTACTCGGCCGTGCCCTGCAGCATGACATGCTGGAAGAGGATTTCTTTTATCCCACCGACTTGAGCGACCAACGTGTCGAGCCGCGTCCCTACCGCTTCACGCGTCCTTGGGGTGTGCCCGTGCGCTACCACGACTTCAGCGCCTACAACGCCCTCATTCAGCCGGACCTGTGGGAGTTCCATCTCTCCTACTCCGACATGGATCTCAACCCGGCGGACTATCTCTACGGCACCTACGCAGCGGATTTCGTGGTGCATGCGCCCGAACTGTTTGCCAACAGCATGCTCATGGACCTGGCCTCGCCCGATGAGGCCTACCGCGCATCATCCCTGAGCGACACACAGCGGGTCATTGACATTACCCGCAGCCTCAAACACTACTTCCCGAAAACGAAAAAGCCGCTGATCGTAGCCAACATCGGCGGCTTCACCATGGACGAGCCGCTGCCGGCCGACCAGATCACCAGCTACTACGAGCGATTCGCAGGCAGCCTCAAGGAGCTGGACATGGACGGTGTGGAACTGATTCCGCAAACCATGGCGCCCTTTCCGTGGCATTTTGGCGGGCAGCGCTACCAGAACCTCTTTGTCAAGATCGACGAAATCCTGCACTGGTGTGGTCAGCTTGGCCTGCGCATGTGCTTTGACGTGTCGCACAGCCGGCTGACCTGCAACCACTTGGGGGTGGACTTCTACGAGTTCGCGCGCAAGATTGCGCCGATGACCGCCCATCTCCATCTGGGTGATGCCAAGGGGCTCAACGGTGAGGGCCTGCAGGTCGGCGAGGGCGATATCGACTTCGACCGTCTCGGCGCCATCCTGCGAGACGGCTGCCCCTCGGCCTCCTTCATTCCTGAAATCTGGCAGGGCCATAAGAATGGCGGTGAAGGATTCTGGATCGCCATGGAAAGACTGGAGGACCGTCTGTGAGCAGCAGCCTGGAGCAGATCCGCGCTGAAATTGCCGAATCGATCGCTGTCAAGCAGGCCTTGCTTGCGGACGCCAGTTTGCTGGCGCAGGTCGACCGCTTGTCCCTGACCTGCCTGCAGGCGCTGCGCGGCAGCGGCAAGATCATCTTCGCAGGCAACGGTGGCAGCTTTGCCGATGCCCAGCACCTCTCGGCGGAGTTCGTGTCGCGGTTCATGTTCGACCGTTCGCCTTTGCCCTCTCTCGCGCTGGGCACCAACAACTCGGCCATTAGCGCCATCGGCAACGACTACGGTTACGAGCAGGTCTTCGCGCGCGAGCTGGAGGCCATGGCCCGCCCCGGCGATGTCTTCATCGGCATCAGCACCAGCGGCAACAGCCCGAACGTTGTGGCCGCAGTCGCCAAGGCGCGAGAGCTCGGCATCTCCACGGCCTGCCTGACGGGCCGCAGCGGCGGCAAGCTGGCGGCACTGTGCGAATGCCTGCGCATGCCTTCGGACGAGACGCCGCGCATCCAGGAATGCCACATCATGGTGGGGCACATCATTTGCGGGTTGGTAGAAAACATGCATTTCAAGCAAGAGGTCGCAGTTTCATGAGCCAGATCGTTGCCCTGATCCCCGCGCGCGCCGGATCCAAGGGCGTGCCCAACAAGAACATCCGTCAGCTTGGCGGACATCCCCTGATCGCGTGGTCTATCCAGGCGGCATTGAAGTCCAAGCTGATCGACCGTGTCGTTGTCTCCACCGATTCGCAGGAATATGCCGACCTCTCAGTGCGGCTGGGCGCCGAGGCGCCTTTCCTGCGCCCGGCGGAAATCTCCGGTGACCGCTCCACCGACTACGACTTCGTCGTGCATGCGCTGGACTGGTTTGCCGCCCATGGCGGCAAGCCGCAATACATCGTGCACCTGCGTCCCACTACGCCGTTTCGCGATCCTGCGCTCGTGGATCAGGCCATCGAAGCCTTTCGTCAACACCCGCAGGCCACGGCCTTGCGCTCGGTGCATGAAATGTCCGAGTCTGCGTACAAGGCTTTCGAGCGGGCGCCGCAGGGGCAGCTCAAGCGGCTGGGTTCCGACAGTACCGCCCTCGATGCAGCCAACAACGCCCGCCAGCAGTTCCCAGCCACTTATTCAGCCAACGGTTACGTGGATGTGCTGGCCACCAGCTTTGTCCGCCGCAGCGGCCTGATCCATGGTGACTGGGTGCAACCCTTCGTTACCCCGCCGGTGGTGGAGGTCGATACCGAAGAAGACTTTGCGTATCTGGAGTACCAACTCGCCCGCACGCCCGCAATTGCCCAACGACTTTTTTCCTGAGGTTTCCCATGGCCGGTTATGAGTTTTCCCGCAGCCCCCGTAAGGTGCCCTTGGTCAGCACCCGGCACCGCAGCATCCAGACGCCCATCCCGGCGCCCGGCACTGAGCAGATCCTTGCCGAGCTGGACCGCTACGAATCCCGCTCCATGCATGGTCAGTTCCCGCTGATCTGGGAGCGCGCGCAGGACTACAGCGTTTACGACATCGCCGGCAATCGCTGGGTCGATTTCACCTCCACCATCTTCGTGGCCAACGTCGGGCACTCCAACCCGCGCGTCACCGCAGCGATGCAGCAAACCATGGAGCAGCCCATCTACAGCTGCTATGCCTATCCCAACCGCAAGCGCGCGGAATACCTGCAGCGCCTCATCGAGTTTGCGGGCAAGCCTTTCGAGAAGGCGTTCCTTCTCTCCGCCGGCACTGAAGCCACCGAGGCAGCCCTCAAGCTCATGCGCATGCATGGCCAGAAGGCCGGTAAGCGGCGCCGCGGCATCATCTGCATTGAAGGCAACTGGCATGGCCGCACCATGGGCGCGCAGATGCTCAGCAGCAACCTCGCCCAGCGCGAGTGGATCGGTTTTCAGGATGCCAACATCCATCACATTCCCTTCCCCTATCCGTGGGCGCTCAAGGGCGCCACGCCGGAGGAGTTCCTGGCCGCTGGCCTGAAAAAGCTCGAGGCGGCAGGCATCGACCTGGAGCAGGACATCTGCGGCTTCATGCTGGAGACTTTCCAGGGCTGGGGTGCGGTGTTCTACCCCAAGGCTTTTGTCCAGGCCATCGAAAAGCTGTGCCGCCAGCACGGCATCCTGCTCGCCTTTGATGAAATGCAGGCCGGTTTCGGCCGCACCGGCAAGCGGTTCGGTTTCCAGCACTACGGCGTTACGCCCGACCTCATTGCCTGTGGCAAGGGCATGGGTGGCGGTGTGCCCCTGTCCGGCGTCATCGGGCGCGCCGAAATCATGGACCTGCCCGACATCGGCAACATGAGCAGCACCCACTCGGCCAACCCTATGGTCTGCGCGGCAGGTCTGGCCGTCATTGATGAGCTGGAGAGCCGAAACCTCGTGGAAGAAACCGCCCGTAAGGGAGAGCTTCTATTCAAGGGGCTCAACGAACTCAAGCAGCGTTTCCCTGATCGCATTGGAGAGTTGCTCGGTCAGGGTCTGATCGCGGCCGTGCTCTTCCGCAGTTCGGCGAACGGGCAGGCTGATGGCCCCTTCACCAGCCTCGTGGCAGAGCGTTGTATGCAAAAAGGCCTCCTGGTGGTCCACACCGGACGCGAATCCATCAAGATCGGCCCCCCCCTGACTATCAGTGATGAGGCCCTGCTCGAAGGCGTAGCCGTCATGGGCGAGGCAATCGCAGAGATCATCGCCGAGGGAAATGCATGATTCGGGCCATCCGTCATACCGGCCTCGTGGTGTCCGACTTGGAGGGTGCACTGCACTTCTGGTGTGACGTGCTTGGCTTCAAGTTGGCCCGGCGTATGGATGAGTCAGGCCCGTACATCGATGCCATGATGGGCCTCAAGGACGTGCGGGTGACCACTGCCAAACTTACCGCCTCCGACGGCGCGATGATCGAGCTGCTGAAATTCCACTCCCACCCCGATCAGCCTCGCTGGAACGGCCAGCCCTACTCGACGGGGTTCACCCACATTGCGCTTACGGTGGATGACCTCGACGCCATCATGCCTGGTCTGCTAGCGGCCGGTGCCACTTTTCCTGACAAGCCCCAGATTTCACCGGACGGATATGCCAAAGTGACTTATGCGCGGGGTCCGGAAGGTGTGTTGTTGGAACTGGTGCAGGTAATGGGAGATTGAGGACTAAGCCATGTCGAAGCTGCGCAGATTTTTGAGACTCATGACACCGCCAATCATCACGAAGTGGCGGCAAGCGCGTTTGCGAAACCGACAGGCTTTGGGGCCGTATGCTTCTTACGAGGAAGCGCTGGCACAGGTAAAGAACGATGCTTTTAGTGGGGCAGTTTGGGAAAAGCATACGCATAAAAAATTGCTGGCATCACCCAACGACATCAGGGATAAAACACTTCCCCAGCATCAAGTCGTTCTGGCTGCACTCGTGGGACAGTTGTCCATTTCTGACATCGCTTCGGAGCGACCCTTGAAAGTGGTGGACTGGGGGGGCGGAGAGCTTTTCGACGTCATCACGTCTGGAGTGTCATCTGCGGCGAAGCTGGAGTATGTCGTGGTCGACAATTCGAGACTGATCGAGCTAGGCCGGTTGGCCCGACCGGCAGTCAAGTTTGTGGATTGCACAGATGAAGAAACGGCTTTCCGTGAAGCCGGAAACGCCGACATTTTGTTTATGAGCAGCGTGCTTCATTACATTCCCCAATGGAAAGATTTTCTCCATCGTCTCACTGAGGAGTGTCGCCCCAGCCTGCTCTATATTGCTCGTCATTACAGCCCGGACGCACTGGATGAGCCGGTGTTTGCCACTCAAAAAATATATACGCCATTAGGTTATGCCGGCGAGGCGGTTCTGCAGTTGTCGTCTGAAAAGTGTTTGGCAGAGCAATTGACGCCAAGATATCGCCAAGTGCTTTCTTCTGTGACCAGCGTTCCGGATTACTTCCCTGCAGTATTTGATGCGCTTTGTATTCGGGAGCGCAATATCTTGTTTCGTCGCAACGACAACTAAGTTGAATATCAGCATGATTCAAAGCTTCAATTGCCCGTTGTGCGGGAGACAAACAGACAGCGTTATTGCTGACAAGCTTCGACGTGGGGATGGCAGCGTTTACTACTGCGCTGCATGTGATCATGGTTTTCTTGCGGAAAACCATGTGCAAGATGCCAAGACCTACTATGCCGAGCAATACCGCCAAGAGTACTCGCACAATGCTGAGGCTGTGGCTACGAATGCGCGCGAGCTCTTTGATGTCTATCGCAATTTTCAGCGTGATCGTCTGAGGGATATCGGACCCTTGCTGCAGCCGAGTACGCATCTGCTGGAGGTTGGCGCATCTGCGGGACAGTTTCTGGTGCATGTCAAGGACAGGGTCGAAAAAGTTAACGCCATCGAGCTCGACACGGCCTGCTGCAAATTCCTACAGGAATTTCATGGCATCGAAGCAGAAGCCGAGTATCTTGAGAAATCCCGTTTTGCTGGCGAACGCTACGACATCGTCTGTGCTTTCCAGGTCATGGAGCATGTGGAAGACCCAGTTGCCTTCCTCAAGACATTAAAGGCGGCAACGTGTCCGGGCGGTACCCTGTTTGTCGAGGTTCCCAACCGCAGTGATCCGCTTTTGTCCATCTGGGATGTACCGACCTACCGAAAATTTTTCTATCACTCGGCACACGTGCATTACTTCACTGAAGCTTCCCTGCGGCAGGTGGCGCAAAGTGCAGGCTTTGCCTGCGATCAGGTGCAAATCGGTTTCACCCAGGACTACAACCTGATGAACCATCTGCACTGGATCATGAATGACGGTCCCCAGGCGAATTGTCTTGTGGGACTTAGCGAGATCAATCTTCGCGGGCCAGACAAGGAATTGTCCGGCTGGCTGACGCAGGAGATGAAAGCCTTGAACGAGCGTTATATCGCGCAACTCGTGGCAAAAAAGAGTACGGCCAACATGATGATGAGGCTGACCAATGGGTAGTGCCATCGGTTTCATGCAGGGGAGACTTTGCCCCTTGGTGAGCGGCAAGATTCAGGCTTTCCCTTGGGAGCACTGGCGGTCCGAGTTTCCCGCCGCCCAGCGGCTCGGGCTGCGCATGATGGAGTGGACGCTGGATCAGGAGCGTCTGTACGAGAACCCTCTGCTGACGCCACAGGGGCAGCAGGAGATTCGTGATCTTTGTGCACGCCACGACTTGAGCCTGCCATCCCTGACCGGCGACTGCTTCATGCAGGCACCGTTCTGGAAGGCGCAGGGGCAGGAGCGCGCTGACCTTGAGCGGGATTTCCTGGCGGTTGCGCAGGCGTGCCATGCCCTCGGCATTGAAATGATCGTGGTGCCGCTGGTGGATAGCGGCGGGCTTGCCAGCCGAGCGCAGGAAGACGCGGTGGTGGAATTCATGCTGGCCAATGCCGGCCTGTTTGCCGGCCTCTCGCTGCGCATCATCTTCGAGTGTGACTTTGCACCTGTGGAACTGGCACGCTTCCTCGCGCGCCTGCCGGGGGATAGATTCGGGGTCAATTACGACATTGGCAACAGCGCGGCGCTCGGCTTTGACCCGGCGGATGAGTTTTCCGCTTATGGTGAGCGCGTGCTCAATGTTCATGTAAAGGACCGCATGCTTGGCGGTACCACCGTGCCGCTGGGTATCGGCAATGCCGACTTCCCGAAAGTGTTCGGTTTGTTGCGCCGCCAGAATTACCGTGGCAACTACATCATGCAGACCGCCCGCGCCCGGGACGAGCGTCATGCCGAGGTTCTGGCGGGCTATCGTGACCAGATCGAAAGGTGGATCGCCGATGCCGCATAAAACTGCCATGAGCCAACAAGATAAGACGGTCCTGGTCACCGGTTCCAGCCAGGGCATTGGCCGGGGCATTGCCGAGGCCTTTCTTGCAGCCGGTTATCTGGTCGCCTTCAACGGGCGCAATGCCGACGCATTGGCTGCGGCTGTGGCCGCCAAGCCGCAGGGCAAGGCAGTTGCCCTGCAGGGCGACGTCACCAGTGCCGATGAAGCGAAAGCTGTGGTCGCCGGGGCCGTGCAGGCATTTGGCCGGCTCGATGCGTTGGTTTGCAATGTGGGCAGCGGCCGTTCCGTGCCGCCGGGCCAGGAACACCATGAGGAGTGGCTGCGCATGCTCTCTCTCAACCTGCTGAGTACTACCAACATGGTGGAAGCGGCAAAGGACGCGCTGGCGGCAAGCCGGGGTTGCGTGGTGTGCATTTCATCCATCTGCGGGCAGGAGGTGGTGTCAGGCGCACCCGTGACCTACAGTGCAGCCAAGGCAGCCTTGAATGCCTACATCCGCGGGATTGCGCGCCCGCTGGGGCGTCAGGGGGTGCGCATCAACGGCATCGCCCCCGGCCACATTCTCTTCCCGGGTTCGGTGTGGGAACGCAAACTCGCCGAAGACGCGGCTATGGTGGAGCAGATGCTTCAGCGCGATGTCGCGCTTGGGTGCTTGGGTACGCCGCAAGACGTGGCCGGCTTGGCTTTGTGGCTGGCTTCTGCAGGAGCGCGGTTCGCAACCGGTGGCATCTACGTGGTGGACGGTGGACAGGTTCGTTGTTGAAGAAAGAAGTCTGAAAACAATGGCATCTACAAAATTCGATCTTTCCGGTAAGACGGCGTTGATTACCGGGAGTGCCGGGCTTTTGGGCATGGAGCACGGCGTCGCCTTGCTAGAGTGTGGCGCAACCGTGGTACTGACCGATCTGAACAAGGCTGCGCTTGATGCGGCGGCTGCGCGTCTGGGGCAGGATTTTGATCGCAGCCGCTTCCATGTTGTCGAGATGGACGTGACCCGCCCCGAGGCTATTGCCGCCGTGGCGCAAACGCTCGCAAGCCAGGGGCGGAGAGTGGATGTTCTGGTGAACAACGCAGCCATCGACCCCAAGGTGAAGGGCGAACAAGGCGTGAGGGAGACTTCCCGGCTGGAGAATTTTCCGCTCGAACAGTGGGAACTGCAGATCGCTGTCGGCCTGACGGGAGCCTTTTTGTGCAGCCAGGTGTTCGGCGCAGCCATGGCGCGCGACGGCAAGGGCGGCGTGATTCTCAACATCGCCTCTGATCTCTCGGTCTTCGCGCCCGACCAGCGTCTGTACCGGGTGCCGGCCTTGCCGGAAGATCAGCAACCGGTCAAACCAGTGACGTATTCCGTCATCAAGACCGGGCTGGTGGGCCTCACGCGCTACCTTGCCACCTACTGGGCAGACCGTGGCGTGCGTTCCAACGCACTGTCGCCCGGCGGTGTTTACAACGGCCAGGGCGAGGAGTTCGTGCGCAGGCTGTCAGCCCTGATTCCGCTGGGCCGCATGGCCAACCGCGACGAGTACCGGTCGGCCGTACAGTTCCTGTGCTCAGACGCTTCCTCTTACCTGAACGGACAAAACATCGTCATGGATGGCGGGCGCAGCGCTTGGTAGCAGGCAAGTGGTCATGGCATGAAGCGACAGAGCGCTTCATAATTTCACAAGAGAGTTTGGTGTTGCAGAGATTTAATAAAACAGGAGCTGTATTTCACGAGTCGCTGGCACTTTGCCTCTCCATCCTGAGCTGCGTCAGCGGTATTTACTTCCTTCGTTGCGCCGATGTTCACGCCGCTTCTGTCGTGCATGCCAAGCGGATTTTTTATGCGTTTGTCATGACTATGCTGGCTATTCAGACTTGGCGAGGCGGGCTGTCTAATCAAAACAAGCTGTTTTCCATCGTATGCGGCGCGCTTGTACTGGTCATTTTGTTGAATGTCAGCATACGTCAGGAGTTCCATGACGAACATTTTTATGTTGCGGCCTCCATCGGGTTCGTCTGGCTGCTCGTAAGTTGCATTCAGAGTGTTGAATTTCCTGTTGAGCGTCATTTTCTTATTTGCGAACGGGCGTAGCTTTGGTGAATATTGCCGCGCCTTTTGTTGTTGTGCTTTGTTTAGCAGGAATTAAAGAGGTTTGGTATCTGGTCGATGCCGGATTTAATGACAACCGCGTGAGTTTTTCCATTTGGCTTTCGCAGCTGGTGCTTCTCAATTTTCTCCTGGCACGATCTAGAGGGTGTTATGCACTCTGAAGACATTTTATTGTCGGAGCGGCATGGATACCCGCAAGTCGTACCCAACCGATGCGTCGGATGAGGAACGGAGCTTTGTCGTCCCGTACCTGACGCTGATGGATGAACATGCGCCGCAGCGACATCACGAATGGCTTCGTGCTGCTACCTAAGCGCTGGGTTGTCGAGCGAAGCTTTGCGTGGGCTAGCCGTTTCCGTCGCTTGGCGCGAGACCAGGAACGCCTGCCGCAGACACTCGCCGGAATTCACTTCGTTGTGTTTGCGATCCTGATGCTGCCGAATGCCATTCAACACATCGGGAGTGCATAACACCCTCCAGGGCAGAAAATGCCAAAAAAATCAAAATCTGCATTTATTATGAGATACAGAATGCATCTGCGTAATGCTTAATAATTTACGAGCATGATTCTTGATTTGTTTATTTTCATTTGTTGAGTGAGGTGACATGAAGGTTGTGGTTCTTGCGGGGGGCTACGGCACCCGTTTGGCTGAGTTGACGCAGGAGGTCCCCAAGCCGTTGGTGGAAGTCGGCGGGCGGCCCATCCTCTGGCACATCCTGAACATCTACGCAGCTCAGGGCTTCAAGGACTTTGTCATTGCTCTCGGCTACAAGGGCCACCTGATCAAGGATTACTTCCTCAACTACCACGCGCGCAACGCCAACATGACCGTGGATTTGGGTACGGGCCAGACCACCTACCACGGTGGCGAGTTTCTGGACTGGAAAGTGACGCTGGTGGACACCGGCGGCGAAACCATGACAGGCGGTCGCATTCGCCGGCTGGCGCCGTACCTCGGGCAGGAAACTTTCATGGCGACTTACGGCGACGGGGTTTCCAATGTTGATCTGCAGGCCCTGTTGAAGTTCCACCGGCAGAAAGCCGGACTGGTGACTGTGACGGCGGTGCACCCCACATCACGTTACGGTAAGATCGAACTTGCCAGCGGTGACAAGGTTATGCGCTTTGCCGAGAAACCGGAATTCGCCGAAGACTGGATCAACGGCGGTTTTTTTGTCATGGAGCCAACCTTCCTAGACCTGATTGCTGGTGACGATGTGATCTTGGAGCGTGAGCCGCTCGAGACTGCGACGCAGCGTGGTCAGTTCCATGCTTACCGTCATTACGATTTCTGGCATTGCATGGACACGCTGCGTGATCGCAATCATTTGAACCAGCTCTGGAACGACGGCAAGGCGCCCTGGAAACTGTGGTGAGCCAGACGGCTTTGACAACTTCCGTCCTGATCATCGCCTACCGGCGCGCAGACACCACCCGCCAGGTGCTCGACGCGGTGTGTCGGGCAAAGCCGCAGCGGTTATATGTGGCCTGCAATGCGCCGCGCCCTGATCGTGTGGCCGAGCAGGCGCAGTGCGCGGCGGTGCGCAGCTTGTTTGATGCTCCGGGCTGGTCCTGCGAAGTGCATCGCCTCTTTCGCGAAAAGCATCTGTCGGCCAAGGAGTCGATCTCAGGGGCGATTTCCTGGTTTTTCGAGCATGAACCGCAAGGCATCATTCTTGAGGACGATTGCGTGCCGTCTGCCGGTTTCTTCCGGTTTGCGGAGGAGTTGCTGCATCGCTATGCGGACGATCAGCGCGTGGGCATGATCTCTGGTGACAACTTCCAGTATGGTCAGCGCCGTGGCGACGCAAGTTACTACTTTTCTCGTTACTGTCACATTTGGGGGTGGGCCACTTGGCGAGACCGCTGGGCTACCTACGATGCAGCCATGCAGTTGTGGCCGGCGTATCGCGGGCGCTTGCTGGGCGAACTGGAAAACCCTCTCCAGCGGGCGTACTGGGGAAGGATTTTCGACCGCACCCATGCAGCTCATATCGATACCTGGGACTACCAATGGCTGTTTGCCAACTGGATCAACCATCGTGTGAATGTGGTGCCGCAGGTCAACATGGTGAGTAATATCGGTTTCGGCGACCACGCACACCATACCCGCAACCTGACCCGTGCCGCGAACATGGCGGCGCAGGAGCTGGATTTCCCGTTGCTGCACCCCGATGCATTTGTGCCGGACCGCGAGGCGGACCGCTACACCTTTAACAACATCTATCGGCCTGGCTTGGGCGGCATTGCACGCTACGCGCTCAGGACGCTCGGGTGGGGAACCAGGAAGCCCTGACCGTCAGGTCCGGCATACTGACATCGGTCCGACATGGAAGTCATTTTTGACCCGCAGATTTTTTCCCTTCAGAAATATGGGGGGATTTCGAGGTATTTCACCGGCCTAGCGACGAGTATGTTCGAATCGCAGGAGGCGGGAGTGGAGATACATTGCCCACGATATTCGAGCCAGTACCTGAAGGACGTTCAGCCCCCGGTGTTTGCCGCGGGGGAAGACCTCTCGGCGCGGCGGCTGTGGCGCTACCGGCGCCTGTTTTATACGGCCAGCAATCTGGCTTCCTTCAGAAAAAGGCTTGCACAAAAGCAGTTTGATATTGCGCATCACACCTACTACTGGCCGTTGCCGGACAGGCTGCAGGTGCGGGCAAGGGTAACAACCATTCACGACATGATTGACGAAGTGCTTGCTCCGAGTCCCGTGAAGTCCCGGCTCAAGCTGCGGTCGATCCGTCAGGCTGATCACGTGATTTGCGTTTCGGAATACACGCGCAAGACTTTGCTTGGGCTTTATGACATTGCGCCGGACAAAGTGTCGGTGGTGCATCTGGGCAGGCCGCAGGTCATGGCGGATGTGTCTTCGGGGAATCCGGCGGGTCGGCCCTACATTCTTTATGTGGGCCCGCGTACGGGATACAAGAATTTTGACCGCCTGCTGGCGGCCTACGCGGCTTCGGATCGCCTGATGCGGGATTTCCGGCTGGCATGTTTCGGCGGTGGTCCGCTGACGGCGGATGAGAAATCGGCTTGTGCTGCATGTGGGATCGTGGCTGACGATGTGCTTCACGTCACGGGAGACGACACTGCCCTCCACGCGGCCTACAGAGGAGCGGCCTTGTTCGTTTATCCCTCGCTGTACGAGGGCTTTGGCCTGCCACCGCTGGAAGCCATGACGCTGGGGGCGCCTGTGGCATGCAGCAATGCGACGTCCGTACCGGAAATCGTGGGGAATGCGGGCGAATATTTCAACCCGGCAGATACGGAATCGATGACACACGCCATGGAGACGGTGCTGTATTCCGGCGCGCGTCGGCAGGAGCTGATTCGACTGGGGCATGAACGGGCGCTCGGATTCGGCTGGGACCGGTGTGCGCGCGAAACACTTAATATTTACAGGGCGATCGTTTGAAAGGTCGACAAGATATGAGCGAAACAGAGAACAGCAAGCAAAACCAAGAGCTGAACAGCACCGAACTAACAGCCATCATCGGCCGGGAGAAGTTCGACCATCTGGCCGACGTGGTGGGGTCGCAGGCCTGGGCTGATTACCGCAAGGAATACGCCGCTGCAGCCAACCTTGAGGTTGTGACTGACTATCCCCTGCAGATCGATTTCGAGCTGAACGCGTCCTGCAATCTTCGGTGTCCCATGTGCCCGATTTCGGCCGAGTCGCCCAAGGGCAAGGGCAAAAGCACCTGGTTCTCCTTCGACCTGTACAAACAGATCGTTACCGATGGCGTCAAACGCGGCTTGCGCGCCATCAAGCTCAATTACGTCAACGAGCCCCTGATCCGCAATGATCTGTACGAGTTCATCAAGTTTGCGCGCGAGGCCGGCGTCATTGACGTCTATCTCAGCACCAACGGCGTGCTGATGACGCCCAAGGTAATCCGCCAGTTGATCGAAGCGGGGTTGACGCGCATCCAGATTTCCATCGATGCCCATACGGTGGAGGTGTACAACCAAGTTCGCCCGGGCGGTGACTTGCACAAGGTTCAGAAGAATGTGGAAAAGCTCATGGTCATCCGCAAGGAGATGGGCAGCGTGACGCCACTGGTGCGCGTGAACTTTGTGCGCACGGAGCTTAATGAAGAGCAGCTGTCCGAGTTCGTCGCCTATTGGAAAGATCGCGTCGACATGATCGGCATCCAGGAGTACGTGAAGCCGCCCAAGGCCTCTGGTCAACTGATCAGCCGGACCACGGAACACAAGCGGGTGCGGGGTTTCCGCTGCTCGTTCCCCTTCAAGCAACTGGTTATTACCAACGAGCACAACATTCTTCCCTGCTGCACTTTCTGGGGAGAACACCTCAAACTGGCCAAATGCGACAACCCCGAGTCCGTGGCGGCGGCGTGGAACAGCGACAAGATGAAGCGACTGCGCCAGATCCATGAAAGCGGTGAGTACTGGCGTATCGAGACATGCCGCCAGTGCGTTGAAGGCGGCTTGGTGACCTGATGGCGCTGGACGGTACTGCAGGAATCCTGCGGCGGGTCAGCGAGCTGTTGTCGCCGCGTGACAGGTGGATTCTCGTCATCCTGCTGATGATGTCCATAGTGTTTGCCGGCATCGAGGCGGCCAGCATCTCCTTGGTCATGCCTTTCATCACCCTGGCCACAGCCCCTGCCAAAGCCCTCGAACAGGCCAGCCTCGCCCGGGTCTATCACTGGCTGGGATTCGGCTCCACCCAGAGTTTTGTTGTGGGCGTGGGGGGGGCGCTGGTTGTCTTTTATTTGCTGCGCGGCGCATTTGTGATGGGATACACCTATGCGCTGAATCGTTTCACCTGGGGGCGTTATTACGACCTGGCGATGCGCCTGTTCTCGAATTACCTGAGCCTTCCTTACCGGGAGTTCACCCAGCTCAATTCCTCGCAACTGGAAAAAAGCATCATCACCGAGGCAGCGTACCTCTCGCAACTTATCGTCTCGGTGCTGCGCTTTTTGGCGGAAGCGGCGGTTGCGATTCTTTTGTACGTGGTGTTGCTGGTCGTCAACCCGCGCGTGACTCTGGTGGTGACGGTCGTGCTGGCGATCATGGTGGGCGCCCTTACTTACACCATTCGTCGTATCAGCACGCGGCAGGGTGAACTGCGCGAGAAGCATCAATCGCGTTTCTATCATCTGCTCAACGATGCCTTCGGAAATTTCAAGTTTACCCGGCAGATGGGGGCCGAGCCGGAGATGATCAAGGAGGTTTCGCGCGCCGCCTCCGGCTATTGTCGCTCCAATGTCGTCAACACGACGGTGGCCCAGTTGCCGCCCACCTTGCTGGAAACGATGGGCCTGACGTTGCTGGTGGGGATCGTGCTCTACGCCTTGCTGACCTCCACGAACGGAAGCCAGGTCATCCCGCTGATCGTCATGTATGGCTTGGCCCTGTACCGCATGATGCCGGCTGCGCACCGCATGCTCTACTACTACAACAATGTTCTGTACTACAAGCGGTCGCTTGACATTGTTCACCCGGAATTGTCACGCCCACAGACCGTCGATGGCGATGAGTCAGTTCATTTTGACCGGGAGATCGCGCTCGAGAGCGTCAGCTTCAATTATCCCGGCCGCGGTGACGTGTTCACGAACCTGAACCTCAGCATACGCAAGAACGAAAAGGTGGCTTTCATCGGCCCCTCAGGCAGCGGCAAGACAACCCTGCTGGATTTGCTGATCGGCATCTATGCGCCCGACTGCGGTCGCGTGTTGATCGACGACACGGCGCTGACCAGCCGCAATGTCCGCTCTTGGCGCCGCGATATCGGCTACATACCGCAGAACATATTTCTGTTCGACGGCACCGTTGCCGAAAACGTTGCTTTCGGAAAGGCTTACGACGAGAAGCGCATCATCCGGGCGCTTGAGCAGGCCCGCATCTGGGACTTTTTGCAGCAGCATGAAGGGCTGCAAACGCATGTGGGCGAGGGAGGCGTGAAGCTCTCCGGCGGACAGAAGCAGCGCATCGGCATTGCGCGTGCTTTGTATGGCGATCCGCAGATTCTGGTTCTGGATGAGGCGACTTCCGCGCTTGATCCCAGAACCGAGGCTGAGATCATGAACGAAGTGCGTAATCTCGCATCAGGGCGTACCTTGATTGTCGTGAGCCACCACAACCTTTCACCTGATTATTTCGACCAAATTTACTGGATTGAAGCGGGCAAAATGAAACTACACCATGCGGTGCTCAGCTAAAACGAATCAGCTTCCGGATGGTGATTTGCTTGTGCCCCCGGTTTTAACATCTGCGTGCGCAAGGTGGTGAAGTCGATTTGGGTTCGTGACCGCATAGACAGCTTGGCAAATGGGAAGGCCAGCAACCCCCAACGGGAAGCAAGAAGGCGGAACCAGAATGGAGAAACCGGTTGTTTCGTGAACAAGTGAAGGTTGCCGCCGCGCACATAGCGCATGCCCATACTTTGCGCCAAATGCGCAAGCGTTCGGGGTTGGTAGAAGCAGATATGCTGCCCACTTTCGAACGCATAGTAGTGCCAGTCAGGGGGCGGCGGAGCGCCGTCGAAGACGGTCGTGCTGAAAATGATGTTGTCGCAGCCGGTTTCGTCCAGCATGGAGCGGACAAAAGTGCGCGGGTCCGGCACGTGCTCCAGGACTTCAAGCGCTGTTACAACGGAATAGCTGCTGCCCGATCGGTGCGCAAAGCCGCCAGCCAGCATGTTGGCGCAGTATTTGTCATGCCAGTAGTAGTCAAAGCCGATGTCCCGCATCATCCGAGTGAACAGGCCGCTGCCGCCGGCGTAATCAAGAAAACGCGCACGGCGATCGAACAGCAATGCAAGAATTCCAGTGAAACGCAAGGTGTTCAGCAGGTTGCGTCGCAGCACGCCGGTATCGATTTGCGCGATGGGATGCTGATAGGCCTGATCCAGCCAGTGAGGCTGGTGTGCGAACAAAAGACCGCATGCTTGGCAAAGGCTGTAATGCGCTTGATGTTCGCCAAGAAGCGTGGCCGTGAAAACCTCTTCGGCTGTGCCGGCACACAAAGGGCAGGAATGGGTCTGCATATCTGGAGACAAGTATATTTACCCTGAGATAGGGGCGAAGACTGGTGGTTCCACTGAGAAAGCTCCTCTTCGGGCGAACAAGGTAATGAACACGATTGTACTGCTGCCTTTGACGCGCACCAATTGGCCGATCATGGTTAGGCTGGCGCGGGCGCTGAAGACTCACGAGAATGGCCCGGTTCGTCCTGTCATCGTCCTGTCCAATCGCTTAGTGAAGACCCTAGCTGCCGATCTGGGTGACGACATTGAGTGCATCGAGGTCCGCGATTTCCCGGGGCCTTCCGTTGCGACGCAGGGTAATGCGCGCGTCACTTGGATGGGCGTATTGATAGCAAGTTTGCGAGCCATGGCGCACAGCCGCTGGATGGTGCAGCTGATGTGTGCTTACAAGACGTTCCAGATCGGTAGACAGTTGAAAATGGCAAGGCACCTGGTGCGGGAGTTGCAGCCCCGAGCCATTGTTGTGCCCGGTGACCGCAATACGGGGTTTGAACCTCTCATCTTGCGAGCAGGGCGTGAGTTGGGCATTGTCACCATCATTCCGCCGACGGCCATATCGGCAACACTGGACGGTTTGTTTATCGCCCGGCGCCAGAACAAGGGTCATTTTGTCACGAACAGACCGGGTTTTAAGCGCAGCTTTCCAAACCAGTGGAGGCACGACCCTCTTTCGGGAGAGGATTTGAGCTTTTATGGGGTGGCAACGACCTACGCCTACGATCGTCATCACATGCTTCCATTTAACCCGTGGGTGTTGGGTGGTGGTTTGAGCGACCGAGTAATGGCCGAGAGCGAGGATGTCAAGCGTCGCTACGTTGATCTGGGAGTGGCGTCTGACAAAATTCTCGTGACGGGACACCCAGATCATGATGGGTTGGCGGCGAGCCTGCGCGACAAAGAAGCAACTCGTCTTCAGCTCATAACGAAGTACGGGCTTGACCCCGCCCAAAAGATATTGGTGCTTTGCCTGCCCAACTGGGCCGAGGTGGGCTTCAGAAGTTGGGAGTGGCACTGGGGCGTGAATGAATTTCTCTGCCGTTGTGCAACGCGGCTGAATTGCAATATTTTGCTCTCCTTGCACCCTAGCCAAAACCGAGAGCGGTACAGTTTTTTGGAGGAGCGCTATCCGCCCCTGCGTATTCTGGATGAGCGGTTGGCGACAACGCTGCCTGCGGCGGACATCTATTTCACCGGCCTCAGTTCTTCCACCGTTCCTTGGGCAGTGCTTGCTGCGGTGCCAACCATACTGGCTGATCATTACCCAGAAAAGGATCGCATCCACTTTGGATTGCCGGGAGTCATATACGTACCCGAGTCAAAAGATCTGGAGGCGGCTGTGGCGCGCCTGGTTGATGACGAGAATTATTTCCAGGAGTTGCGGCGCCAGCAGCAGGCTTCAGGCCATTTTTATGGCAATCCCGACGGCAAAGCCATGACACGAATTCTAGAGACGCTGCTGACGGCGCAGCCTCGCAACGATCAAGAAAGGACAATTCATGCCGCGTAAGGTAATGGTGTTGACAGGCAAGCGCGGCGGCTTTGGCGCCATGAAGCCGATGCTTCGCCTGTTACGTGACGATCCCGCTTTTGAGCTGCAGCTGGTGGTGACGGATCAGCACCTCAATCAGCGCTTTGGCCGGACCATCACGGAGATAGAGCGCGAATTCCCGATTGCCGCTGCCGTGGACATGAAGCAGCGTGACGGTTCGGCCTTGGGGCGTGCGCGCGCACTGGGCGTGTGCGCCGAGCGCATGGCCGATACGCTCGAGCACCTGAAGCCGGACTTGTGCCTGCTATATGGCGACCGCGGAGAGGTGTTGGCAACCGCCATGACGGCTACGGCCATGGGGGTTCCCATCGGGCATTTGCAGGGCGGTGATGTTTCCGGCTCGGTGGATGAGCAGGTCAGGCATGCCGTAACCAAGCTGGCCCATTTGCACTTTCCATCCACACACGAGAGTGCGGAGCGCATTCTTAAGATGGGCGAGGAGCCTTGGCGCATGACGATGACGGGCGACCACCATCTGGACCTCATCGTGGCGAAGGAATATGCCGCACGTGACGAGGTGGCCCGTACTACCGGCATTGACCCGGACAAGCCGGTGATCGTGGTGTTGCAGCATTCCGAAACCACGGCGCCCGGGCAGGCATACCAGCAGATGGTGGAAACCCTGCATGCCGTGCGCAGCACCGGCTTGCAGTCGGTGCTTGTCTATCCCTGCTCTGACGTGGGGTATGAGGGCGTTGTGAAGGCAATTGAGGAACTGGCGGTCGGCCCCCAGTTCCATGTTTTCAGGAACTTGGATGCACAAGTGTTCTGGGGGTTGCTGTCCATCGCAAGCGTGTTGGTGGGCAACAGTTCCGCGGGCATCATTGAAACGCCCTGTTTTCACTTGCCTGCTCTCAATATCGGTCGGAGGCAGGAAAATCGACTGCATGCCGAGAATGTGATTCATGTAGGGCACGAGCGCGGCGCCATCGCGGCGGCACTTGAGCGTGCCCTGCACGATACGACATTCCGGGCGGCGGCCGCTTCCTGTCGGCAGCTTTATGGTGATGGCAAGGCCGGCGTGCGCACGGTGGAGGCCCTCCGCGATGTGCCGCTGGACAGCCGCCTGCTGGTCAAGCGCATGACCTATTGAGGTGAACAACATGCCATCAAACACTCACTTGCGCTCCTGGGCCTTTGTGCCGGCGCGCGGCGGCTCAAAGGCAATACCGCTCAAGAACCTGGCTGATCTGGGCGGCCGCCCCTTGATGGATTATTGTGTTGAGGCGGCCAAGGCCAGCGGCGTGTTCGAGCGCATCATTTGTTCGACGGAGCACGACGGCATTGCCCGGCACGCCATGGAGCTCGGCATAGAGCACGACCAGCGGCCCGTGGATCTGGCCGGGGACGAGGTGTCGACCAAGGCGGTGATCCTCGATTTTCTCCAGCGGCACCAGGGGCATCTGCCCGATCTTCTGTTCATTGTCGAGCCAACCAGCCCGTTCTTGTGCCCCGCGGACATCATTGCGCTGCGGGACCGGATGGCCCAAAACCCCGATGCAGTGACGGGTCTGACGGTGGCACGGCCGCCGCATACGCACCATGCGTGGAACCAGCGCGAGATGCGGGATGGCCTAGTGCGCTTCATTTTTGAGGAGCGCAAACGGGTGTTTGCCAAGCAGAACAAGCCCGTGCTTTACATCTTTGGCAACGTCATTGCCTGCCGCGTGGACGGTTTGCTGGCAGGGGGTGATGTTTTTGCCGAACCTACGGCAGGGGTCGAAATCGTGCGGCCGTACGACATCAATATCGATTATCCGGACGACCTTGTTCTGGCCAACGCCTTGCTGGCAGCCGGGGCGGTAAAATTACCCCATATTCATGCTTCTCCGGGCGAGAAGTCCTGACGCAGCACGATGCAGCCCGCATGGTGCACGGCCGTTCAAGCCCGCATTTGCGCCTCTTATTCAATCCAAGTAACGGAGATTTTTCATGCGTATCCTGATTCTGGGCGGTGACGGCTATCTTGGCTGGCCCACTGCCATGTATCTGTCCAACCGCGGCCACGAAGTGGCGGTGGTGGACAACATGGGCAAGCGTCTTTGGGAGGCAGAGATTGGCGTGGAGCCGCTCGTGCACGTACGGCCTTTCCACTTGCGTGCCAAGCGCTGGGAGGCTCTGACTGGCAAGCGCATCCAGTTTTTCACCTGCGATATCGCTACCAACCATCGCCTCATCTACAACATCTTCGAGCAATTCCAGCCGGATACGGTGATCCACTACGCCGAGCAGCCTTCGGCGCCGTTCTCCATGATTGATCGGGAGAAGTGTGTTGATACCCAACAGAACAATGTGATGGGTACGCTCAACGTCATTTTCGCCATCCAGCACACCAACCCGGACATCCACCTCATCAAGCTCGGGACCATGGGCGAGTACGGCACTCCCAATATCGACATCGAAGAGGGCTGGCTGGACGTGGAGCATAACGGTCGCAAGGACCGGGTGCTTTTTCCGAAGAAGCCGCACTCTTTCTACCACCTGTCCAAGGTGCACGATTCGGCCAACCTGGAGTTCGTCTGCCGCGTATGGGGCAGCCGCGTCACGGATCTGAACCAGGGCGTCGTCTATGGCATCGACACGGATGAGACCGCGATGCACCCCGAACTGAACACCAGCTTCCACTACGACGCCGTGTTCGGCACGGTGATCAATCGCTTCGTCGTGCAGGCCAGCCGTAATATCCCGCTGACCGTTTACGGCAGCGGCACCCAGACGCGTGGTTATCTCAATATCCGCGATACCCTGCGCTGTGTCGAACTGGCGGCGCTCAACCGCGCTAATCGGGGTGAGTTCCGTGTGTTCAACCAGTTCACCGAGCAGTTCAACCTCAACACGCTGGCAGAAAAAGTCAAGGCTGCGGCGTCGGGACTGGACCTGGCTGTGAATATCGATCACGTTTCCAATCCGCGTGTCGAACAGGAACAACACTATTACAACGCCAAGCACTCAGCTCTGCTGCAACTGGGGCTGGAACCCCATCTTCTGACGGAAAAGGTGCTGGCAGGCATGATCGAAACCGCGTTGCGCCACAAGGACAATGTGGACGAAAGCAAGATCATGCCCAACGTGAAGTGGAAGAACTGATGGAGTTCCCCGCCAGTTTTAGTATTGCCGGCCGCGAGGTGGGGCCGCAGGCGCCCTGCCTGATCATCGCGGAAGCTGGTGTCAATCACTTTGGCAGCATGGAGAAGGCCTTCCGTCTCGTGGACATGGCGGTGGTGGCCGGCGCCGATGTGCTGAAGATCCAGCATTTCCACACAGATCGCATGATCGGCAATTCCGCCGCCGACTGGCGTGACCGCATGCGCAGCAAGGAGCTTTCCGAGGCCGACGTGCTCCGCATCAAGGAGTATTGCGAGCAGCGCGGCATCCTTTTTCTCTGCACGCCCCATGATGACCAGGCCTTGCGCTTCCTAGATCAGGAGCTCGATCTGCCGGCGTTCAAGATCGGTTCGGGTGAGGTGGAGAACTGGCCTTTTCTGGCGCAGGTGGCGCGTTGTGGCAAGCCAATCATCCTCTCTACAGGCATGTATCGCCTAGAGCAGATTCGCGAGGCGATCCGTGTGATGGGTGACAACGGCTGCCCGGCGCTGGCCATCCTGCACTGTGTGACCAGCTATCCGGCACCGCCCGAAGCCATCAACTTGAAGGTGATGGATGAGATACGTTCCTTTTTTCCGGGGCCGGTCGGCTATTCCGACCATACGGCGGGTACGGCAGTGCCGCTGGCAGCCGTAGCGCGGGGTGCCATGGTGCTGGAAAAGCACATCACCCTGGACCGCGATGTGCCCAATGCCCAAGATTGGAAGGTCTCTTGTGACCCATCCAACTTTTCGACTTTCGTGGCACAGGTCCGCGAGATCGAGGCGGCTCTGGGGCAGCAGCAGAAGAATATTGGTGATCTGGAGCAGAACGCATTGCTGTGGGCGCGCAAGAGCCTACATGCCGCGACAGCCATCGCGGCAGGCCAGAAGATCGAAGTAGCCATGCTGGTGGCGCAGCGCCCCGGCATCGGTATTTCGCCGGCGCACCTGACGAGCTTGGCTGGCCGTACGGCGAAACAGGACATTCCCGCCGGTGCGATGATTGACTGGGACATGGTTGCCTGAGCATGATCCAGTGGAATATTGACGAGGGTTTGCTGCGTTCCCCTGCCATTACCAACCGCGATTTGTTTGCGCAGACACTCGCGGCACAATCGGATGATGCTCTTATCACGCAGTACGCTGGTCTCACACCGGCCCAGATCGAGCAGGAATTCGGCGAAATCTTCGACATCGTGCGTGATCTCGGCTCTCGGCTGGAGGGCACGGGCTTGGAGTTGGGGGCGGGTGTCGGGGTATTGTCGGCAGTGGCGATCAACCATTGGCCGGACGTCAGACAGTGCTATGCCCTGGAGGTTGTTCCCAAGGTCATTGAGCTGTTGCAACCGCGCGCCGTGCGCCGTATTGCCGGGGAGCGCGCGAACAAGGTTGTCGGGGTGCTTGGCTCTTTCGACAGCATGGCTGTGCCGGACGGCTTTTTCGATTTCTGCATCGAATATGCGTCACTGCATCACAGCGAAGATCTGGTACGCACGCTGCGTGAGACGGCGCGCGTACTCAAGCCTGGTGCCCCGCTGGTTGCCATCGATCGCGCGCATCACGACGGCGTGTCTGACGAACAGCTTCGTTTCATGCTGGATGTTCAGTACTCGGCGGAGTGGAAACGCCGCAACGGCTATGCCGATGCACCTTTGAGCCGCGCACAGAATGGCGAGCATGAAATTCGCATGAAAGAATGGCTGGCGGCCTTTGATGCCACCGGCTTTAAGGTGATTCGCCGCATTGAGTTGAGGCCGACGGGCTGGAAGGCCTTGCGGTACAAGGCAACCTTGATGTTACCGTTTACGCTACGCCGCGCATTAAGTTTGTCCCCATCTCGCGTCCGTCCGGCCTGGGCGGAAATCTTCTGGTTGCTAGGCAGTTTGCTCGGCTTAGGTCAGCACTCATCTACTTATTTGCCGGCAGCCAAGGAGCACACCCTTTTCATTGCCCGCAAACGTCCATGAATAGGATAATGATCCTGCCGGCGTTCGGCGTGTGGCCGATGCTAGAGTACGAACTGGATATCGTGCAGCGCCGGCTCGACGCAGGGGACGAGGTCGTATGGCTGATGTGCGAAGGTGACGCACCGTTTTGCCCGGCCAATCTGGAACTGAAGGAGCGGGTTTGCATGGAATGCAAGTCCCGCACCCGCGCGGGCCTGAAGTGGCTTGAACATCGGGGGCGTCTTACCGTTGGCAGTCTTTATGGCCTGGATGCCGCCCAGCGCACTGCTACGCAAACCTGGGCTGCGCAGGCACGGATTGGCGACCATCCCGAAACTCCCGGCGTGCCGACGGCGCTGGTGAGTGTGGACTGGTATGAGTCGTCTTATTCGACTCTGCAAACCACACTCAAGGAATTCCGCCCTGACCTGGGCAGGCATGAAACCATGCTGCGACGGCTGGTGCTGGACTTTTTCCAGTCCCACTTGGCGTTTCAGCACAACCTGTCCAGATTCAATCCGGACGACGTGTGGCTGTTCAACGGACGCATCACCCGTTTCCGCCCGGCCCTGCGCGTGTGCCAGCGTGAATCCAGAAAAGTATATGTCTACGAATACCCCTATCAAGGTTTCAAGCGCTATATCGTGTTCGAAGGTCAGTATGTGCACGATTTTGGCTTTCGTTCTCGGAACTGGAAAAAACGCTTTGACGACAGCCCGCTGTCGCTGGATAAAAAACTGGCGGTTGGCGATGCGTGGTACAGCAAGCGTTTGGCACGCGTGCAGACCAGCTACGAGAAAGTGTTTTCGACCTTTCAGACTCAAGGTTTGCTGCCCCCGGATTGGGACGCATCCCGTTGCAACGTGGCAGTGTTCAACAGTTCGGAATGGGAGGCCGCTGGAGTGCCGGAGTCACGGCGCTGGAATTACGAAGACCAGTATTCGGCGATCGAGCGCGTTCTTCAGGACACGCAGCATCTGCCCGGGCTGCACTTCACTTTCCGCGTTCATCCGCACATGGCCAAAAAGGACAAGGAAAGTGCCGCGCGATTCATGACTTTGCAGCGGTTCCCTAACGTAACCGTTCTGCCTCCCGAATCCAAATACGATACTTATGCGCTGGCTATGGCCAGTGACATGGTGCTGACGTTCTATTCTCTGGTTGGGGTGGAAAGTGCCTGGCTGGGCCGCAAGGTGATCTGTTTGGGGCCGTCCGGCTATCAAGACTTTGGTTGTGTCTATTTGCCGCGAACGCACGAAGAATTGATAGACACGTTGAGTCATCCCGAAAAGGCCGGGGACCGGTTCCCATCCATCGAAATGCGCAAGCAGGGTGCACAGGAATTTGCCTTTGCCCGTTTGTTTTCGGGGACCAAGCCACGCTATCTGGTGAAGCGACACTACACCCGTGCGCTGATGCGGCGAGGTAGCGTTCTCACGGAAATCAGGGCGGCGCTTCCTCTCCGCATTCTCAACCGCCTGATGTCATTGCCGGCCTATCTGATCGACGCCGCTTGGCGCGTGGGCCATGATGAGTTCTTGCGCAAGGAAATTGCACAGGATCCTTGGCGCGCGGTGCAGCGATTCCTGCGCGATCGTATCGGTGGGCTGGTGCCCTGAAAAGCCTGTTTAAAACGGCGATTCGTGAAAATTTCCATCATCACTGCCGTCTATAACCGAGCAGACACCATCGAGCGGGCGATCTGCAGCGTGAAGAGCCAAGACTACCCGGAAGTCGAGCATATCGTGATTGACGGGGGGTCCACGGACGGCACGCTGGAGCGCTTGAGAGCTTCGATGGAAAGCAATGCCATTCTTGTGAGCGAGCCGGATCGCGGCATGTACGATGCCATCAACAAGGGCCTGAATCTGGCCACGGGTGACGTTGTCGGACTCTTGCATTCGGATGACTTTTTCCCAAGCAACGATGTGCTGTCCAAAATCGCCGAATGTTTCCGGGACGAAAGCATGAATGCGATCTACGGTGACGCCGCTTTCTTCGCACCACAGGCCCCGGGGAAAATTGTCCGCCGCTATTCATCAGCCCGGTTCACACCGTCGCGCTTGGGATGGGGGTGGATGCCGGCGCATACCACCTTGTTTTTGCGACATGATGTATATCGAAAATTCGGTGGGTACAAGCTGGACTACCGGATTGCAGCCGATTTCGATTTCGTGTGCCGCATCTTCCGTGAAGGTAAGTTGCGAACGCACTATATCCCGAAAGTACTGGTGCACATGCAGACTGGCGGACTCAGTACACGTGGCTGGCGTAGCACGTTTACACTTAACCGAGAAGTAATGCGGGCATGCCGTGAGAACCGTATCCGGACCAACTGGTTCAAGCTTTTGTCGAAATTCCCGTTGAAAGCGCTGGAGTTATGGAGGCGATGACGCCCTTTGTGCCTCTCGGAAAGCCCCTAGCCGAAGGTGCCGGGCCGATGGCTGCACTCGGGAAGACCCTAGTGACTGGCGCGAGCGGGTTCATCGGTGGCCGGTTGGTGCGTCCGGGGACGCGGTGCTTGGTCCGCCGTAAAGGTCAGCAGCCAGATGCCGTAGTGGGAGACCTGGACAATCCTGCCTCGCTGCGTGCTGCATGCGAAGGCGTGGAGACGGTGTTGCACTGCGCCGGCTATGCCCATGCTTTTACGTCCTCGTCGGCTGATATGCATTGGCGCATCAATTACGGTGGCACAAGAAATATGCTTGAGGCTGCCGGGCGGACCGGAGTGCGCCGCTTTGTTTTTCTGTCTAGCATCAAGGCTATGGCTGAACCGGGAGCTATATGCGTTGATGAAACATGGCTCGGTGAGCCTATGACAGACTACGGGCGCGCCAAGCGTGCAGCCGAAGAAGCTGTGCTGGAGGCGCGTGCGCGCTATGGCATGCATGTGGTAAACCTGCGTCCAGCCATGGTCTATGGTCGGGGCGGTCGAGGAAACCTGGAGCGCATGGCGCGTGGTATCCTTATGGGATGGTTCCCGCCGCTGCCTGAGACGGGTAACCGGCGTTCGCTGGTGCACGTGGACGACCTAGTGTCCGCCATATTGCTTGCGGCGGGACACCCGCAGGCTGATGGAAAAACCTATATCGTGGCGCATGGGAACACTTTTTCCGGGCGCGAAATTTACGATGTCATCCGGGCGGTGCTTGGCTTGCCAAGACGGACATGGAGCGTGCCGCACGGGCTTTTGCGGGCGGGAGGCAAGGTTGGAGATGGACTGGGACGTGTACTGAGGCGCCAAATGCCTTTCAATTCCGAAGTGTTGAGCAGGTTGCTGGATACGGCTTGCTATTCCTCGGCGCGCATCATGCATGAACTGGGATGGCAACCTTCTATTAGCCTGAGCGAAGGGCTGCACGATTTGCTCACGGTTTAAATCACGGTTTGTCAGCGGCGTACATCGTGAAGCAATTGTTTGATCTGGTTCTTGCATTTATTGTGCTAACAGTCTTGTGACTCATTATGCTACCAGCTGCTATCCAGCGCAGGGCCTGCTCTGCTTCATGCTTGGACGCGCCATAAGGGTCATCCGGCGCAGGAACATCATCGGCGGAGAAGAGCAGCCCAAATTCCGTGAATTCACCGTTGACCTTGATGGAGTTCAGGTAGACAAAGCGACGTACACCAGTTGCTGCAGCCCGGCGAGCGAGGTTGGCTGTGCCTTCGACGTTCACCTAGCGAAACTCAGCCAATGGCTGCGTTCTCTTGTCGTTCATGACGTGAACGCGAGCGTCCAGATGTAATGACCCAGTAAAAACCTGCTCAGGTCATAATTTCGAAAGGAAGATGACATGAGTACTGTGATGGACGAAGACTTCAAACGCTGGACCGCCAAGCGCAAGGCTGCGCTGGTGACAGAAATCATTCAGGGCAAGACCACGGTGGCCGAAGCCAGCCGGGCTTTTGACCTGCCGCCGTCGGAGATTGAAGAATGGGTCGATGAAGGGCGGCGAGGGCTGGAGAATGCGCTGCGCGCCAAGCCGCTGGAAGTCAAGGAACAGTGCGAGCGGCAGATCAAGGAATTGCAAGAGGCGTACGGTGAAGCGATGCTGGAGCTACGCGCCAGAAAAAAATTGCAGTCCCTGCTGGGCGAGGAAGAGAAATGATCGAGACGATCCGCCAAGGACTGCAGCAAGACGGCTTTGACGTCTCGATCAGCAAGCTGTGCCAGTGGTTCGCCATTCCTCGTCGCACGGTGTACTACCAATCCGTCAAGGCGGCGCCCAAGGTGCAGGAACGCTTCGCCGGCCCGATCAAGGCAATGATTACCGAAGAACCTTCCTTCGGTTACCGGACGGTCGCGCACCTGCTGGGCTTCAACAAGAACACGGTGCAGCGGGTCTTCTAGCTGATGCGCTGGCAGGTCAAGAAGCGACCGATAGGATTCCGCCCTCGCATCCAGGCCTTGCCGTCGGTGGCGACAATGCCCAATGAACGTTGGGCGACCGATCTGTGTCGGGTGTGGGCCGGATGCGATGGCTGGGCCGTGCTGGCCTTGGTGATCGATTGCCATACCCGGGAGCTGCTGGGCTGGCACCTGTCCCGTTCGGGTAAGGCCAAGACGGCCGAGTCCGCGCTGGAGCAAGCCTTGATTGCCCGCTTCGGCACACTCGGTCGGGTGCCCGTGCCGTTCCTGCTGCGATCCGACAATGGACTGGTCTTCACCAGCCGCAGCTACACGGCGCTGGTGCGCAGCTATGGTCTGAAGCAGGAGTTCATCACCCCGCATTGCCCGGAGCAGAACGGCATGGTCGAGCGCGTGATTCGGACCTTGAAGGAGCAATGCGTGCATCGGACTCGCTTCGAGACCTTGCAGCATGCTAGCCGCGTCATTGGCGACTGGATTACGTTCTACAACCACCGTCGGCCGCACCAAGCCTTGGGCATGAAAACCCCGGCAGCCACCTTTGCATTAGCCGCCTGACCTGAGCAGATTCTGCTGGGTCATTACACAGATGCACGACCTGACCCAAGCTTCTCGGGACCACCGTCCAGTCGGTTTCTGCCGAAAGGCCTCCCATCTCGATAACCTCAACACCATCAGATAGCGATCATTCGACCTCCGCTGGTGTATGGGTCAGGCGCGAAAGCCAGCTTCGAGTCGATGATGCGTTGGCTGGCGCCGGGTGTTCCACTGCCATTAGCTGCGGCCACCCAAAATCACCGTAGCTTGGTGGCGCTGTATAACCTCGCGGACTTGATCGTGACCTGTTTAAGCCACCCTGCCTCCGCAAACCAGAATTTTCTGGTCAGCGATGACGAAGACCTCTCGACAGCCGATTTGCTAAGACGAATGGGTACAGCCTTGGGCCACCCCGCACGCCTGTTTTACGTGCCCCCCTCTGTGTTGAAGTTCGGTGCGCAGTTGGTGAACAAGCCCGGTATCTACAAGCGCTTGTGTGGTTCGTTACAACTTGATATTGCCAAGACCCGGCGGCTTCTGGATTGGATACCGCCAGTGTCATTTGATAAGGGCCTGCGACATGCAGCCGAACGGTTAAAGGCATGAAGCGCTTGTTTGACTTAGCGCTGGCGCTTGTAGCGGCCGTGTTTTTGTTGCTGCCCATTGCGGCTGTGGCGACGGCCGTTCGGCTGTCTTCACCGGGTCCCGCGCTGTACTGGAGCGGCCGGGTTGGCCGCAACAATCGTATTTTCAGAATGCCCAAGTTCCGCAGCATGCGGATCGACACCCCCGTAGTGGCCACACACCTGCTACAGAATCCTGACCAATGGTTGACCCCGATTGGCTCCTTCTTGCGCAAATCCAGCCTGGACGAATTGCCCCAGCTGTGGAGCATCCTGAAAGGCGATATGAGCTTTGTGGGTCCGCGCCCGGCGCTATTCAATCAGGATGACTTGATTGCGTTGCGCACGGAAAAAGGCGTTCACGAACTGGTGCCAGGCCTGACCGGTTGGGCCCAAGTCAACGGACGAGATGAGTTGCCGATCCCTCAGAAGGTGGCGGTGGATGCAGAGTACTTGCGGCGTCAGTCGCTGCGGTTCGATTTGAAGATTTTATGGATGACGGCGTTGAAGGTTCTGGCAAGGGATGGGGTGTCACATTGAAGAAAAACTTGGATCATCTTGAGGACTCAGGACTCAGGGGGCTGCACGCCGTGAAACAGTCTCTGTTTGAGCTAGCAGCACCGATGTTGGCATTGCCAAGACCTGCGAAGCGTTTTGTCGTCTTGTCCGTTGATTTGGGTCTGTGCGTTCTGACTGTATGGCTTGCCTACTACCTGCGACTCGGCGAGTTTGTGGCGATGTCTGGTACTGCCTTGTGGGCCGTTGTTGCATCCATTGGCATCGCGCTGCCTATCTTTATCGTGTCAGGCCTGTACCGAGCCATCTTTCGCTATAGTGGCTGGCCAGCACTGCTTACTGTGGCCCGCGCGGTGGGCATTTACGGCCTGCTGTATGCGTCGATCTTTACCGCCATTGGTGTCGCAGGCGTGCCG
>JACCDU011232127.1_pt1 | contig 39003 bp, 49 predicted proteins | sample 7446081 | NCBI WGS metagenome assembly JACCDU01 (sample SAMN15323447, study PRJNA562643) | freshwater metagenome | isolation source: river surface water | place: USA:Blue River Watershed | collected 2017-08-17
TGTTTCGAGGGACGCTGCTATAGTGGACGCCAACGACTGTAGTGGCTCCATCTCTTGGGGTGCCATATCTTGCGGCAACATTGATATCGCTTGTTCGTAAGCGCTGAACGCCTGCCCCTCCGGACTGGAAAAATTCACCGTCTCCGGGCTTGGGTCGGGCACCATCGGGCTGCGCTGGCGGAGTAGCTTGCTCAATAGCAAGTCGCCCTTCGCCTGTTCCGCCGGCAAGGTCTGCCCAGTAGGCTGCGCGCTCATCGAGGCGCTGTTGGTTGACTTCTGGTCTGGTGTACCAAGGGGCATTTCCGCTCTCCGTCACTTTAAATTTTGTCGGCACAACGCCAGTGGCCGGGCGCTTGATGTCCTCCAAAAATGCCCGGAAAGCAGGCACCGAGAACGCATAAGTGTTCCCAGTCGGAGTTTCATAGCCAAACCAAGGTGTTGACGTTACGTCCCTATTGTACAGCGCTCCGTACTCATATGCACCATATTCTCCCTGCTTGGCGTGAACGCTGGCAATCGCCTGATCGTCACCCTTAGCATCGGCCAAAATAGCGCCCAGAGAGCCATGAGCGGCCTCCTGCTGGCTGTCTGCAACCCATGTCTCCCAGTGATACCGACCAATGCTGGCGTCCTGTGGCCGGCCCAGATCCGTATAAAACTGCTTGATCTTGGCTTCAAGACCACGCTCGATAGCCTCGTAGACCAAAATGCCACGCGCGCCCTCGGTCAGATTGTTTAGCGATGACCCGGCAATCTTGACATTTTTCTCTTTGGCAACACCGTCTTTGCCGGTAACCATCCGCTTTTCTGTGACGCCGTCGTACAGGTTGACGCCATTGAATCTGCCGTCATCCCAAAGCTGGCGAATCTGGACCCGGTCCAGCACCATCACATCATTGAAGCCGGCCACCAGCAAGGTGAACGACACCACCTTGTTGTCGATGCCCACGCCCTCGCCAAACGTCGCAAACTCCCGGCGGATCTGCTTGCCGGTCTGATTTGGGTCGGCCATCATGTCGTGCAGCCGCTGCAGGTGCGACTTACCGTCCGCGCCCTTCTGCGACATCTTGAACAGGAAATCCTGTCCGAATGCATTCAGGTTGTGTGTGGCACCAGCGCCGGGCTGGCCGCTGCCCTTGGGGGCAACTGACTTGGCCCACTCTTCATACGCCGGGAAATCAGCTTCGGTAAACTCGCCGCGCGCCGCCTTGGCAATCCACTCATTGGCACCATTGAACGAATCAATGAACAGGGCTTCCTGCGTGTAAGGGCTGACGCCACGGGACAGGAACGACCATAGGAACAGCTTGCCGGTGGTTTCAACCGACAGCTCGCCCGATGTGTATGCCCGGCGGAATTCTTTGGCATTGTCGAATCCTGCGGTTGCATCATCGATCTGGCCTTGGGTCAGGGTGCGCAGCTTGTTGACAGATCCTGTGCCATTGAGGTCGCTGATAAACGCATACGGCGGCACTGGCACCTCGTCCGACCCCAGCGCATAGGCCATCATCTTTGACCACTGCTCGACAGACTCTGTTGCCTTCGGGAACTTTTTCAGGATATTGTCAATCGCATCGATCTGCTTCTGCGCATTGATGTTTGTGGTGCCGGTCAGGATCAGTGGCTTTTCAGGGATGGTTGCTTTGCCTGTAATCTTAACGCGCAGAGCTGGCCAGAATCCCAGCCGGTTGCGGTCCTCGACGCCAGCACCGGGATTGTTTGCTCCGGGCTTGCCGCCGATGGTCTGTTTAAAAATATTCGGTGATTCTGTTGGCCGCTCATTTAAAACCGACTTAATTTGTTCCGGATTAAAAACAATATATTCAGGCGAATTAAATTTATCGCCATCAAATACAACACCATCATTTTCTGGCGTAAGTGATTCAAGCGCTTTGCGTTTAGCATCACCAAAAGACATGCCTTGCTTTTGATATTTTTTTATCAAAGCAGTTGTATTTAAAGGGTTTTCTATTCTGATATATGCCTCAACAATCTCACCGCGAGGCTCTCGAATTGTTGCGCCTTGTCTTCTAGTAAAACCTGCTGCAAATTGTTTATCTGTTGTGAAATACGTGCCCGGCAAATCGCCTTTTGCAGCACGAGTTGTTACTAAAGACGTATCAAAAACTTCAATACCTTTTTGAATGCTTCCATGATAAACACGTAACGGATTACCTTGTTTATCAACAATTTTGCTATTGCCAAACCATTGCTTAAATTCAGGAGTTTTTACATCTGTATCCTGCATGAATGCCTGCTCATCAACAATCGACTGCGACATAATATTTAGGCCGCGCTGCTGATAGAACTCCTGTGGCGACATGCCAAGCTGCACTGCACGAGTGGCGAATCGAGCTGCGGCAAGCGTTGCGTTTACTTCGTTTACAGACGATGTGAACCGGTTTGCCTGATTGAGCTGGCCAAGTATGTCTTGCTTAACTGCTTCTCGGCTTTCGTAAAATGACTGGCGCAGTTCTTGATCAGCAATCAAAGTCTCGAGCTCTTGCTTTAGCGTCGCATCCTCTTCCTCTGCCATTACCTTAGCTTCAGCCAAAGTAACGTCAGAATCGTTCATACGAACATTTGCAAGAATTTCCTCAGACCTTTGCGATTGCGAAAAAACAGCCAGAAAGTCGCCCATCTTAATTTCGACATCTGTCTGATCATTGATCGCATTTTTGATTTGCGCAACGTAATCCTCATTTAATGACTGCAGCGTGTTGAACTCTTCTTCTGTAGCCAGCTCCATCAAATTGTTGACGTTGATGGTGACAGCAGCATCAGGATTGGATTGATTGAATACTTGAGCAATAGCCTCTTTGCCTTCTTGCCCAAGGTTTGCAGCCTCCATGCTTTTAACTTGGTTCATGGCATTGCGCATGATGTCAGCATTCACTGCTGCATTCACAATGCTGTCTGTACGCTCTGCCTGCTTTTGCTCATACTTTGCGCGCAGGCCAGCATAATTAGACCAAGCTTCTGGCACGGCTGTAGGCAATTCGCCTAATGCTTCGAGCCAAATATCGCCCCACTTTAATTTTTCTTCACCACTAACTTTTTGCGCAGTAATTTCACCAAGCGCGCCGCCGGCCATTTGTACGCCAGCTTCTGCGGTAACTGCACCAACCATACTGCGTTTTGTTTTACCAGCAGCAGCCAAAAATCTACCTGCCAAACCCCCGGTTGCAGCATCAAACAAAGCGATAGGTATGCCTCGAGCAACTGCCTTTTCTCGAGCTTTGTCCATCAATTCTTTATTTTGTAAAGCACGGCTAAGAGAGCCGACATCATTCATGTCGACTTTATTTTCCTGCATTACATCTTGTATGGTAGATCCGTATTCAATTGCGAAACTGGTCAAGCCTGCACCAGTCGCCGTGCCAAGTGGTCCAAGCGTAGACAAACCAATGGTGACTGCCACACCCGGAGCAACAGCGCCTAACGATTTTTCAATTGCGTAAGCTGCTGCAAATGGGTTTTTGATGATCGCCATCAACGAATCGCCGGGACCATCTGCCTGCTGTATTTCGCGCAAGCCTTCTTCAGCTCCCAAAGGTATTGGGTATTTTTCTACGTTTCGTTGCTGTTGTTGAATGCGAGCGGCGCGAATAGCGTTTGGCGAATATGTCAGCCCTTCAGCTTCCCAAGCTGCAGCAATGTCTCGATTGACACCGCTAAACAAATCAAGACGATCAAGGCCAATACCAATAGCTTGCTTGCCCTCTTGGTAACCGCGCAAAAATACGTCGTACTGCCGGCCTTCAATCAAGTCTTTTGCAAATTGCTTGTAATCACCACGAGCAATGGTGCGGTCCATTGGGCGAGCCTCACCACGGCTCATGATGTCATCCCATTGGAACTGAGCTGATTTTAGTTCTTTGACAGAATCAACAAACCCGCGGTCGGCATTAATAGGAAAATCAGCCGCTGTTGGACGTTTGGTAAATACTTTCTTTTTGTTACTAACATCAAGCTGAATACCCAGCCGTGTGCCATTGACTACATTGTCAATCTTCCCAAGATCGTTTTGAATCAACCCATACTTCTCAGGATTTCTTTCTACAAACTGCCAAAGCCCGGGATTCTTTGCAAGATATTCTTGCTTCTGTCGGATGTCTGTCAGCGACTTAAAGTAATTTAAATCAGTCCCAACAACCTCTGCAGGTATGTTGCTTTGCTTACTAACGCGCATTGACTCAGCATAGTCAGCAGGCGAATGCTGTGCTGTGTAATTAACTACTGCTGCCTGATTAGATTTGTACTGCTCAATTGCGGAATCAAATTTTCCAACAGTAGATTTTGCAGGATCTATCGTTGGCGACTTGCGCCGCTTTTCTTCAAATACCGAATCAATCGCGCTAGTAAAATCAGTCATTTTGGCCTACATAAACATTGTAAATGTTGATGATGTCTTCGTTTGTAGCTGGTAATTTTCTCTTATCGAGATCAGCTTTAATTTCACCCAAAAGATCTTTTGGTATGTCATTAATTGTTTTTGCCTTTTGAAGCTCAAAACGACGAGACTTAGAGCGGATACCTAAAAATTCACTTGTTACATATTCTTTTTTGGCATCATTGATGATTGCATTTAACTGCTTTGCATCAGGCTGCTTGCCGTTGTTGTTTGTGATGTAGCTGTCTACCTCGTTCAAAATAATTTTTTCGAAGCGAGCTTTCTTTGCTTTGTTGCCGCCAAGATTAAGAATGTCTACCTCATTGTTAATTCTGTTTTGCAATGTCGCAGATTGTTTTTGAGTTTCTGGCTTGAGCTTAAATTCAGTTTGCTGTTTGGAAAACCATTTCCAGTCTGATTCTGAAAGTCTTGTTCTCCAATTGTTCAGATCCATGTTCATGAATTCTTTTGGATTAGCGCCCATAATCGAATTCAATTCACCAAAAGCAATGTTTTCTTTTTCTTCGCGACGTTCTTTTTCTATTAACCTTTGTTCAGTTCGAAGAGCTCGCGATTCTTGACGAGCTTCTCTGGCATCACGCTTTTTCTCGCGAATGTTGCCTTCAATATACTGCTCCAAATTCATGTAAGTAGCTGGGTCGTTTTCGCGCAACCATTCTTTGGTTGTATTTGGCAAAGCGCCCCAAGTGGTTTGTGACTTCGAAACAACAGACCAAGCTTCGTTCGCAAATTGTTTTCTAATTTGTTCATTCTGCGTTCTCATGCTTTGTTCGAGTTGCTCGTATACCTGAAGCGCAGTTTTCTGCTGATCTCCAGAATACTTTTTCATGATGTCTAAGCGCAGATTTGCAATCGATTTGTTATCTTTGCTTGTTAATGCCTCAGTAAACTTAGATTCAACCCAGCCCTCAGCCTCTGCTTCCTGAGCAACTTTAGTGGCCATGCCTTTGAATTTATTTTTAAACTCATCATTTACAATAAATTCTTTGACCTGATCAAAGTATGCTGGTGCAGCAAGCGGGTTTGTATTGACCATATTAGCCACACGGTCCATGTAAACCGTGGACAATTCTTCTTGCAAAAGTTGTTTGTAAACGTCGGAGTTTTCTCCGTAGCCAAGCAATTCAGCGCGTTTTTTTACGTTCTGAATCAGATCTTTTTTACTGTTTTCAAACTCTAGGCCATCAGTTACCTTGCCATCTTTCATTGAAAAAGGCGCAGACGATGCTGTGTTGCTCAACATTTTGCCAAGCGCTTTGTTGTTGTTTACTCGTACTTCCTGTTTTTGCGCAGCCTCAAATGAAGAAAGTTTTGCGATTGTCGCCAAACCAAGTTCATTGGCTTTGTTCTGATATCGCTTAACAATTCGAGATTCTTTATCTCCGCCAAATTCTTTTATCTGATCTTCTACTCTTTTGTAATATTCAGTAGAAAATTCACTGGTTAAACCATCGGCTTTTTCACCAACTCTTCCTGCATTTTTTTCTTGCCACTTGATAATAAATTCACGATTTCCAAGCTCAACTTTGTCAAGCAATGAATCCTCTTCAATTTCTTTTTGCTTCTCAACAATGCGCATTATGTTTGCGCCAAGATTCGCCTGTGCTTGACCTGTTTCTTCTATTTGCTTTGCGGTGAAATCACGTGCTGCCTCTACGCCCGGCGCTTGAAACGCAGGCATCTGACCGACATTTGGGCTTACTTGTGGTTGATCATAAATGGGTACTGTTGCCATTATTTGCCCACCTTCTTATTCAAGAACCATGATGTTGCCAAAGTATTTGCTGACTGCGTAAGCGAACCAGTTGCTGCGCTTACTGGACTAATGCTGGCTGCTGTCGAGCGCAGATTCTCAGCAGAAACGCCCTGCATTGTTGCTTGGTTTATGTAATTAATTGATTGCGTTCTAGCAGCCTCTGACGATTTGATGGCGTTTGCGTAGATGGTCAGCGCGTCCATCTCGGCCACAAGATCAGTAGTGGCCACCACTTCAGCGGTAGATCCAACGCCAAGGCGAATGCCGCGAGCTGCCATGCTGGCCTTCGATGCGCTCTTAATCTTGCCTGCGCGCATCTTTAGCATGCTGATTTCTTTGCCGCCTACGTCGACAATTTGTTGCGCCATAAACTCAGCCTGTCGGGCATTGATCTCCGACATGCTTTTCTGAAAGTCCATGGTCAGCGCTTGCGATTTGAACTGGTATTGCGCTGCTTTTGCTTGGTAATAAGAGCCTACTGCTGATTGAATTGCGCCGGCCACAAACATAATTGGCGCTGCTTTTCCAAAGCCCTCCATTGTTTTTGCTGATGGAGTGAACAGATCAGATAAAAACGTCGAGCTTTGCTGCGATGGAGCAGACTGCGATGGAGCAGGCTGTTGACTAACCGGCACCGGGGCTTGGTTATTTGGATTAACGTACCAAGGTTGATATTGGTTCATTGTTGCTCTCCAATCAATGCCTGAACATTATCGATGTCGCGGCGTTTTACGGGCACATTATCCGCCAATAGCGACTTCGAATGATAGGTTGATAATTGTCAACGGTAGCGGATCTTGCTGCCTGACGAATACCTGCCCACCGTCGGTCCAATCAGGCGTCAAGTTGATATCAATGTCCTGTGATTTCAACGATGGCGGTGATCCGTAGGGCTCACTGGTCCGCTGCTTTGCTTCAATCAAAGCATCCTCATTCGGGCCAATAAAGATGCCCGATGACCGGTATACGCGCATGGCTACCTTGCTAACATTTTTAATTCTGCCTTGCCCAAATGCGCCATCAATCTGCATGGCCATTGGCAGGGTCTGCAGGTCAGATTCATACGGCAGGCCAATGTGAATGATAGTGCCGGGCTGTTCCAACGTAATCGCGCCAGATGTCACCACGCGCTGCGGGTGAACTGCGCCATCAATCAGAATGCTGACGGTCTTGCCCTCGAGCCATGTAAGGCCGCTGATGCTGTTTCTGGCAAATGAATATGCCGATGTAGCCGTCGATCTAAATTCGCTCGCCAGCGTTCGATTGACACGCGCTGTGGCCACCGTCGACGATGTGGTGCCATTGATCGTCAGCAGGTATTTGACGCCATCAGAGCCCGTTAAAACGATCTGATCACCCACATCCGATGTGCCGGGATAGGTAAAGATCCCAGTCGATGCAGTAATGGTCAGGGTATCAGCCGGGGTCCAGCCTGCGCCAGTAGTCACCGTCACTGTAGTGGCTGTCGTATTGGTGCCGTTGTATGTTGCCCCGCAGTCAACAAAGAAAGCGTCGACCTGATTGTCGAATTTGCGGGTACTCATCCGTTCGACATACCGCTTACTGACATTATTGATTGTCCGTCTGACCACAACATACAGCACATCTTCAGCGCCCTCTGCCACGGTTGTGCAGCTTTCAAATGCACCCTCTGTGTCATGCCAGTGCCATGCGCCAATTTGCTGCTCTGGGACGTATGTCAGTCCCAGCAGATAGCCTGAGCTCGAGACAAACCAAATGATAGGCTTTGGCGCTTTGCTGTAGCTCATGTCGACAATCTCGTAATCGTCAAACAGATGGGCTGCTCGCAAAGATAGGTCACCAGTGATAAAGCCATTGGACTGCCATGAATAACCCAGCTCGCGCACATGGCCACCACGGGCAGCGCAATACACCATGGCATTGTTGATGATCGATGGCTGCACATTGGACGCGCCAATGTAAGACTGTGGCTGCACCGAGATCGATGTTGGCGTGATGGCGTCCGAGTTTACCGATGTCACTCGCCATTCCGCGGCACTGGTCAACAGCACCAATTGCGACAACGGTACGATGTGCCGGATTGTATTTGATTCTCTAGCAGCAACTTTAAACGCAATGCGATCATCGTCTTTAATCGGCAGCGAATAACTCATGTTTGATTCTGTTCCAGACTTGGTCATCCACATTTTTTGCGGATCATTAACTGTCCCAGCAAAACATCTACGTTGCTCAAAATAAGAAACAGCACCGGGATAATTATTTGCGCTTGCAAAAATATTATCGTAGTTTGGAGGGCTTACTCCAAGATCTGGCGCTATGTTGTCATCAACAATTGATGTGCCATTTGTTTGGCCAATGTATCCGTAGACACCTCCTTGCAATTTGTACACGTTGTATCGAGATGCACCAGCAACAGGAGTCCAAGAAAGAGATACATATGATCCAGTAACATACAAATTTGTAGCAATAAATTGCGGAGTTACACTTCCACCAGATGTGTATGTTGTATATGACGTTGTATTTACTACGACACCATCAAGTGTTTTTAATGTAATAGTTGTAGCTGCTGGTACTGTATTAACGTAATAATATGTATCGTTAAGCTGTGTCATTCCGCCGACACCGCTTATATATATTTTGTCTCCAACGCGAAGACCGTGCGCTGCTGATAATGTAATAACCCCCGGATTGGCTTTTGTTGCCGCAGTAATTGTCATCACAGGACCGGTTGATACATTACTTTGCACTGATTCTCCAATACCATCAGCAGGTATTGCTGTAACAACATAACTCCATCTTTGAAATGTATCGACGTTTACTGATGCTGATGCCGGCGTATAACCAGTACCAGTCACTGAAGCTGGTGCTTGAATAGGAGCATCAAAGTCAATTGTTGTTAATGTCCAATTTGTCGCACCAATTCTTCTTAATTCACGCGGCTCATAATTTGGATGCACAAGCGTCAAAATATCTGATGACTGCACATGATGTATGTCAAACAGATCTGCTTCAGCGTATGGGTTTGGGATCTCGTAAGCTGCGCTTGGCAATGGATACCAATACGTAGCATTTGGTGGAGCATTTCCTGTGGTATTGGCGATGCAGTAATAATTTGTGCCGCTAGAACTTACCAATGCACCAACTGTGTACGCAGTTGCGCCATTGTATGCAGCAGGGCTTCCAGCCAGCAGCGTGGAACCATTAGTGTGAAATCTAAAATATCCAGCGCCGACTTCAATCACCATCGTTTGCGTAGTAGAAAACGTAAACGGTATAAGTCGTGTGCGCTTGGTCGAGTCTTTGACTTCACGCACAAATGTCGTGCCGGGCCTATTCTCTGCTGGCCCTTGTGGCGTGGCAATAAAGTTTCTCATTCTTGCCGCACCAGATTGAAACTTCACATCATCAATTCGGCCAAACATCTCTGGCGACATCTCGCCGCCTGCAAATGATCGTATAAGGGTGCGGACTGATGGCATTATTGTGTCTCCTCGCCGTCCTGATAAAAGACGTTTTTACCTTCTTTGATGCGTTTCTTTGCATGCTCAATTGCTTTGTCTTGAATAGACTCAGGCATGTTTTTCAGAAAATCTTCGCTGTCCATGTCAGCCGTCATAAGATAATTAATCTCATCTTTTGTGAGGCCGGGCACCATCAACGGGATATCCATCTCTTTGCCATCTATCTCAAAGCCTGCTGATATCTCAGTCGACACTGTGCCATCTGAGCGCTCCATTGCGCCGAGATAACCTTTCATGCTTTTGACCGTGCCATCTGGACGATACATGCTGTCATCCATTTGATCAGGGCTACTGTTCTGATTTGCATACAAGATGCTGGCGTATTTGCTCATGTCGATTGGCATAATTATCTCCCGGCTACCCACTGCACAATGTGTTCCGGCTTGCTGTCACGTTGATCAGTGTCAGACATCTTTGCCTGCGACAAATATGCCACCATCATTTTTGTGCATCTAGCAGATTCTTGAGCACCAACTTCGCCTTTAATGATTGGACCAGCCATCATAGATGCAAGATGCCACGACAAAGTCAATGTAAACAATGACGAAAATTTTGTGGTGTCTGTTACAACCGTTGTGTATCTGCAGATAGCATTTTCCTGATTCGTGTAAATGATGCGAGCACCACTTGCGTCAGTTTCCACTGCATAAGGCTGAGGCACATAATGGCCAGCGGCAACAACTGGACTGTAAGTCTCTGAAATTCCGTAAACATTGGTAATGCCAAATCTGCTTGAATAATCGTCGTTTGCTTCTGGTGGTATTACTGCAATAATTTTTGAAACACTTTGTGGGTATGCATAGGCGTATTGCCATTGGTCCCATGTGTTCGTTAGCTGGGCGAGATAATCTCTGCGGGTAGCAAATGCCCAAGTATGCATCTCAAGCAAGGTATCTCTGGCAATAGGATAAAAACGTGCGGCCAACTCGGCCTGCATTGATTGCTCTGGCGGGTTAATGCTAGAGACATTGGCACGGTCACCGATATGAGATAGCGCCAAGTTTACGATGTCGATTTCGGATGCCATGCTTGACTCCTATGTAAAAGGGGCCGTGGTTTCCCAACGGCCCCAGTAATTACGGCTTCGAAAGATTACACCGAGCCTTCTACTTCGTTCTGCTCTTCAGTTGCTTGAGACTTTTTCTCCCATTTACGCTTGGAAGGTTTGGTCTGTTCATCATCAGAGCCATCGACCAGCTCAAGATTTGAACCGGCTTTGCCATCATACTCAACAAGCTCGCCTTCCTCACGGATGGCATTGTTGATAAATGATTTTTCTAGAACTCGGTATGTAGGCATAGTGCTTTCCTTTCATTAAACGACGGCGAAGCCAGATGCGTAGTACTTCTTACCGTCTTGGATGTCCATCACAACATCAGCCGTTACCTTACCGGAGGTATAGGTGCCGGAGATGGTGTAGCGAGCGCCAAGATAACGCTGGCCAGTGGACGCGATTTGCGGGTTGATACGAACTGCTGTGTTGTAACCAGCAACCAGTGATGCGGTAACGACTGCATCAGAAGAACCAATTACGACAACACCAGAGGATAATGCGGCATTGGTTGCAGCAATCACTTCAAACTTAACAGAGGTGCCACCAGCCAAAGCTGTGGTCACTGCAAAGTTCATAAAGAGATCGCCACCTTCACCCATGTCGCGAGCTACAGACAGATCGATTGTATCGGTCGAAACAGCAGTCGTGGTGAGTGCTTGATCTTCCGAAACGCGAAGCAGTTTATCGGTAATCATGATTTATTTCCTTTCGATTCTGGTTGATTAGGACACGACTGCTTCGGTGTTGAGAATAGCATCAACACGGCGCAGAGGAACGCCCAAGAACGACAGCCAGCTATTAGGCTGACCAAACTGTGTCAGACCCTGCTCGATCTTCAGAACGTACTGCGACTTGTCCAGAGCGGCCAAAGCCAAACCAGAGTGCACAGTGCGGTTCATGTAGAAAGCAGCGCGACCCATGCTCATGTTCGGGATGCGATACAGAGCGCGAGCCATCAGCTTGATGATTGCTGTCGATACGTTTGCAGCTTGTGTGCCAGTTTGAGCGATCAGATCGGACACATCGATGTTGCAGATGCGAACGACATAGCGCCAGTCTTTAACGACCAGACCGTTTTTCCACTGGTAGCGGGTTGCATATGCCTGCAGACGGGTGCCGTCGCTGTTGTAGACAGTCTGCTCGCCCAGATCTTCGTGGATCAGACCAGCCTTCGATCCTTTCGGGAATGGGCAGTAGACAGTGTTGTCGCCCCAAACCACGAGGTAGATCGAGGTGTTATCGGAACCAGAGCCACCTGCGGACAGGATGTTCTGAGCATTGCCGCCAGACAGGCTGGAGTAACGAGCAGCCAAGCCGAGGAACTGCTTTGGATCGGTGCCGGGGTTACCGTAGAACAGCGTGGTTGCCTGAGTCTGGTTCATTGCTTCGAGGAACGCGGTGTCTTCCGACAGGCGGAATTGAGCCGTGTTGCCGTTCAGCATGGCCAGATCTTTGTCGACTTCTGAGCGAGCTTCAAGGATGCCGCAAGCCTCGTCGACCTGTGCTGTGGTCGATTTGGAGTTCGGGATACCTTGGTTCAGTGCGCGCCAGTAAACGGTCGGCAGGCCAGTACGAATAACGACACGCTCGCCGGTCGGCAGGTTGCCTTCCTTAAACATGCAGTCTTCGAGAATTTCGTTCGACTGTGACAGCAGTTCGGCGACTACTGGTACACGGCCTTCGGGATCAATACGTTTGGCCCAATCGGCCAGCGTCAGTGCGGTTGAAGAAAGAGTTGCCATGATGTGCTCCTGTTAAGTTTGCTGATTGGAATAAAGTGCGGCAGCGTGGTCATTGAAAGTCATCGGGCCTTTTGATTTTTGGCCTTTGTTTCCACCGACAAAGCTGTCTTCACTGATTGCCTTCCCTGCGCGGTACATAAACCGGATAACTTCCGGATTGTTTCCCAGCCCAGAGTCTTTGAGTAGCGCGCGCAACTGGTCAGTGCCGAATGCGCTCAAAGCTTTTTCTGCGACTTGAAGGTTTTCTGCCAGCTTATCGCCGCCAAATTCCTTGTCAGTTACAGAGGCTTGAGTCCATTCATTCTTGACCGCCTCAATCCGCTCGAGCTGTTTGCCCTCAATTACTGGGGCCAGCTTACTGAGCATCTTCTGCGCAGCGTCCTGAGTCAGATTCAATTCCTTGGCAACCTCCGAATACACATCAAGTATTCCGGCGTCGACTGTCTTGCCCTCATCGAACTTGAAGTCGTACTTTTCAGGCGCGCCTTGTACAGGTTTATCGCCTTGTTTGTTGCCTTCGGTATTGCCATCGCCATTCTCTGTAGTCTGGCTTTGGTTCTGTCCGTCGGATGCTTGCTGCCCATTCGCAGGTTGCGCATCACCCGTCGGTGAATTGCTTCCTACGTCTTGCGATGCGGGTGCGCCGTCATTGGTCGTTGTGGCTTCCGTCATCAGCGAATCTGTCATTTTTCTGCTCCTTAACCATTACAGAGTAAAGCTCTGGGCATTGTTCGTGAATCATTGCCAGCATGCGATTGCCGAAGTTCCTGTTACCTTCTGCGAAAGCCATCTGCATCGCATTGGTGTTGAACGACAGCCGGAACACACCGGATTGATCCATAAGCCGCCACAATATGCGACGGCCCCGCTTTGTACCCATGAGCCACTTAATGTCCGATTCTTCGTTTTCTTTGGCAAGCTTTTCGCGGGTAACTTTCTCCGCTTTCTGCTTTTCCTGACTACGAAGATCGGTCGGATCGTAATTGCTCATTGTCTAATTTATCTCGTTGCCAAATCATACGGGCACTCAGTGCTCGTTCCGTATCAATATGCCCTCAATCACAACGCCTATTTCAGCCGTTTGCTGGAATGTTCTGGCCTGCCATTGAATGTCTGTTTTCTCAAGATACGGAAATGGCACTACGCGCCGGGCTTCGTACCGATCTGTAAATGGCGTCTGCAAGATATCGATATTGACGCCGTTCGGATAATCGGTCTGGACCCTGTACAAGCAGTGATTGCCAGATCCGCCAGACAAGTTTGAAAACAAATCGACCCGCGTCAGGAAAAACGAATACCCGGCAGGCACACTGTACAGACTCATTTGGCTGCGACCGACGCCGGCATTGATCTTGGCATAAGTAACGCCGGCAGCAGACAGCGTCACATTACCCGCGGCGTTGCCAGACACAGTCACGATGTTATTGATTCTGAAGTATGACCCAATGGTCGACACAGGCGTCGTGCCATTGAGCGTAACCACTTCGGTGATGGGATCATAGTTCGCATTCAAACCCATGATGCGAATTGATACCGCGGTGTCTGATGCGCTGTCGCTTACCATCTGCATTGTCGTAGCTGCAGGTGGATATGTGTATACAGTTGCGTTTTCCCATACTGGGATAAACACTGAATTTACCAACGATTGATACCCAAACACATTGACCAGCGAATGGCCTTTGATCAGGCCACGGGCTACTTGTAGCTCAAACGGTTCTGAGCGGTCATCTTCGGTCCGTGATGGATAGAACACTGTCAGCCTTTATTTCTTTTTGTCTTTGCCGTACAGCTTTTCGGCTGCAGACTCTTTGAAATCTTTTCGCGTTGGCGCGCCTTCTTCACCCGGCTTGCGCATGCGCTCACCAGACCCAGCCTCAATACGTTTACGCTTGGCATGAATGTTGGCCCACAATCCGGGTTTAGACATGTGTCACCTCGACTTTTTGCGTTCTTTGTCAGAGACCGGATACAGCTTCTCAGCCATAAATTCCCGGCCCACAGACTGCGGCACATCGACCTTTTTGGCGAACTCTTTGTTGTGCGCCACGGCCTGCATAAACCGCTTCTGCTTTTCTGACTTGGCTGGCATGATCAGGCACCGTACAGCAGTGTGGCACTGCGCTCGGCGGTCGGTGCGTTCTCGCTTGCGCCGATTTCCATGTCGGTAATCTGCAGGTCCATGCTCATGTCTTTGCCGCCTTGTGTTTCATAAGCGCTGGTGCCCTTGACGAATACCTTGGCAGTGATGGTCATCTCGGTGCCAACAGCAGGCAGCGTGGTGATGCCCAGCTTTTCCATCTCATCTTGACTCAAGTGCAAGCACAGGCCATAGGGGTACATTGGCTCTTCGTACTCGATTTCGCCCGGTGCTTCTTCGCGCTCGGGCTTTTGCTTCATGCTGATCATTGCCATGTTAGACCTCGGTAGCTGATGGTGAGTTGTAACCGCTGAACATGTTCATCACATCGGTCAGGGCGTTTTCTGATTGGCCAGTCTGGGCTGCTGCCAGATCCTTAGCCGTGACTGCCTGTTGCTGCATCATTGCTGCTTGCTCTTTTGCGGCCATCGCTTGATCGCGCGCCTGACGGATCATTGCCACATCTTCGTTGGCGATAATCAGCTTAGGATCAACGCCCAGCATATCGCTGTAGCTGTCAACCCACTGGTCTGCATCAAACTTATCGAGCACATCAGGCTTGAACTGCGCCACTGCACCGAGGTTTCCGACTAAGCGGTCGACGCTGTTGGTGCCTACTGCGCGCTGTGCTTGTGCCAGCATCGAGACAAACTCGACTGACAGCTCCATGCCCTGCAGCTCAGGCGGCGGCGGTGGCAGCAAGTTGAACTCAACCATGCGTTGGAATGTCTTATCGACCAGCGGGTCTAGCAGTTCGTTGTGCAAGCGCTCGAGCACCGGGCCCAGCATCAGCAACTTCTCTTCATGGCGCTCGGCCACTTCAGTTGCGGTCATACGTGTGTCTGTTGCGTTAGCCAGCATCATGAACAGGTCAGCATAGAACGCGCCGCGGATGCGCTCACGGCAATCCTGAATGTCCATTAACAAATGCTGCAGGTTTAGGTTGACCTCAAATGCTGTCTTGATGCCGCCCTGTGGGCTGTTGGCATCGACATAGCTAATGCCACCCGGCAATGAGTCAACATCGCGGTTCTTCATCGATGTCGGCACCTGCAATGGTGGCTTGGTCTGGTAGTCAATGGCCTGCGCTTTGCGGAGCTGCTCGTGCTGTAGCTGCTTGATGTCGCCCAAAGCTTCCATGCCGGGGCCGTTGCCGTAGATGTCGCCACCAATTGTGGACCACCGCGGTGCCAGTGCTGGGAACTCTTTGAAGCCAGACTCGCGCAGGTACTGATCTTCATTGCCGCCGACTTCAAAATACACCGATTTGAACGGCATGTTTTTGTTGTCACGCATTGTGATGTCACGATCAGCGCGTGGCTCGATGGCATGAATGATTGGCACCCATGCGCCCAGTGTGCCGCGGTCATACAGATTGCGAACGGTGGTCGAGCAGTTCTTGTACCCAAACTCTTTCACTAGTTCGCCGACTGTCTTCTCAAACTCGCGATAAATGGTGTCAACCGTGCCGCGGTAGTCGGTGGCAATACAGAACTCACCAATGGTCGACGGGTAATGATGGATGACAGTGCGAGGATCTGACAGCAGGATCGATGCTGTTGTGCCAAATGCGCCGAGCTCTTCGTACATCTGATGCAATGTGCGATACGTGTTCGACTTCTGGAACACCACCTGCATGCGCGTGGTCACATCTTCCAGCCACAGCTTCACCGGGTGATACGCATTGAGCTCAGGATCAGCCGTGGCCAGCCTGAACCATGGCCGAGCTGGGCTTGTAGCGCCAGCCATCATGCCTGCGCCAAGAATTCGAAGCGCTCGTGTGCCGGTGTTGTCGTAGATGTTGTTGTGCCTACGCTGGCCACGATCACGGTCCTGCACAAAGTACCGGCCATTGCGTGGCAACAGGTAGGTTGTGATCTCTTGCCAGTGTGCCCACCAAGTTGCGCGCTCGGACTTGAGCTGGCCCCAGCGGGTAAACAGCTTATCCCGAGTTACCGACTTGGGATTTGATTGTGCATCGCTGGGATATTGACTCATGTTTATGCGCCGAGGAGAGTGCTTTTGCCGAGTGCCAATTGATTAGGATCAACACCCATTGGGCCAGTCAAAAGCGTTTGATTTTGTCCGCTCATTTCTTGCGCCGCCGCAAGTATTGCGCTGGTGTTAGGTTGTCTACGATTAGCAGCATTTATGTTTTGCTGTGCTTGTGATTCCTGTTTCAAAGCAGCGGCTTCTGCTTTTTGGTTTGCTTGTGATTGCATTTGCAAACTACGTTCTTGTTGTTTGGCTTGTTTTTCGCCTGCATAAATTGTGTATGCTGTACTTGTAGCTGCAGCTGCTGCAATAGCTGTCATTGCCATAATTAGATCTCCTTCGAATAAATAATGTCTTGAACTTGATACTTTAACTTTGGCATTATCTTAGCCAATGCAGTTTGCTCTTTCGCATGCCACAACATCATCTGCGCACCAGCTTGCTTTGCCATTTTCTCTGTCTCACGAATTAATCGCAGGCCAACTGGTGATGTCCTGTAGTCCTTGTGAACAAACAAAATGTCGTTGTTGCAGATTACTAAATCAAAATAATGCAAATGCCTAATAACGATATTGGCGCTGTATCCGACCAATTTGCCATCGATAAATGCAGCCAGCACAAGCAGTTTGTGTTGCGACTCAAGCAGCTTGTATGCGGCCCAGTCAGGCTTCAATACCATTACATGCTTGTTCTTGGCTATTTCATCCCAATGATCAACAAACAAATCTGATGCCAGTTCCTGCATTTCAGACACATCAGACCGCCTGATTTCAGTCGTTCGTGCCCCACTTTCCCGTGACATTATGGGTTTGTCGTTTTCATACGGGCACCGTTCTTCAAAGTTTTGCATACGGGTCATAATCCTCTTTGCTGTTGCGTCGAGCGTATTCCATGGCGATTGACCGCTTTGGCGTGTCCATCAATGCCAAACAGTAGGCTGATGCGTAGTCAGGCGAGCGGCCAATGCGCTCAAAGATTTCTTCCCGGCTGGCCACCGAGATAGTCTGGCCCACCAGCTTCCACGTTGGCGCGCACAGGTCAGCGAATAGCCGTGGATCAGGTGGCAACGCAATGCCGGTATTGTTTGCCGGGTCCAATGCTTCACGCATTCGCCACCACAGCTCGGACCGTTGGTTCTTGAACCGCAGCCTGCCAGACTTGTCGAGGCCCAGCGCAGCCTCGGCCACGTTGACGCCGAGCACCTGCTGGTTGGATTCGTTTAGGAAGTCATAGGGGCTCGATCCGACGCCGATAACGTCGATGTGGATTGGTGCCCTGTCCCGTAATGCTGCGACCACCAGACCTGCCACAGTGGGCCCATCAGGCGTGGCGCTGCCTGCATAGGCCAGAGGCTCGTCAAACCACATGCCATGGCGTCTGGCAATGATGGTCTGGTCTTTACCACCTCGAGCAACGTCGACGCCCATGCTGTCCATTGGCGCAAGCTTGAGCGGCTTTTTCCACCGGGCCTGTGCCATCTCGACCCACTCGGTCGGAATAACCTGCCATGGGTCATCTTCCATGCCGGCGCTAAAGTCGCCATTGAGCATCTGTGAGCGCAGTGGCTCAGGCATTGCCTGCAGTGTGGCCATGTATCCAGTCCCCATCAGGTAAGGGTTATCGCTGATTCGCGACGGAATAAAGGTCCGCGACATTGGCGTGATTGTTTCGCCATTGTGCTCAAACTCTTCGCCGGATTGGACCTCGACATCTTTGCCATCAACGGTCGCAAACCATCTGAGCTCGCCGGGCTCGGCTGGGTTCGGGTGCTTCTTGTCCAGCCATGGGGCAAAGTAAGCGATGATCCAGCGGCCTTCTGCGGTCGTTGGCGGGTTGAAGGTTAGCAGTGCTTGGCAGCGTTGATTGACATCCGTGGTACGCAACCAGCCCATCAGGAAGCGCACCTGAATCTCGCGCATGTTGGCTGCTTCGTCGAACACCAGCAGGTCATGTGGCCGGCCTTGGTATTTCTTTTCGTCGCCAAGGTTTGGGAACGATCCGAACTCGATTTGGATGTCGACGCCATCGGTCCGTTTGGTGCGCCAGATATTGTTCTGGCCATTGTAGCCAGCACGAGATCCGATCAGGTCTGTGAATCGATCAATGACACCGGTCAGCTCGGTGCCGTTCAATCGGAAGATGCCTACCTTGCGATGGTTTGTGAGCGCTTTACCGCAGGCTAGATCGGTCTTGCCGCCACCGGCTGCACCACCGTAGCCAATGATGTCGGCCTCGGAATAGTAGGCCATCGATTGTGGGCCGGGCAGCGGTCGCCAAATGGTTTTGTCCGCCACCAGCAGAGCATCGAGCTCCGCCAGTTCTTCGGGCGTAAGGTACTGCAGGATTTCAGGATCGAATTCATCGACCGTCATTTGGTCTTGCGCTGGCTTGCCGCGGCGATCAGGGCTTTGACCTTAGCCGCGCGCTCGTTATCGCTGATCTGAATCGGTCCGCCTTCCGAGCCTGTGTGCTCGGTCACCATGCGGTCACCGTACTTTTTCGGGTTCCACTTGGCCAGCAGCTTCAGCCTGTACTCAGCCCGGTTGCGCAGCCATGCCACATAGGCGCTGTCGTATTTTGGGTGATCGCCGCCGGTCATCGCAGGCATTGTGTCCACGATTTCAAGCGCATCATCCGCAATGCAGTCGTGCCCAATCTCACGCGCCTCCGCGAAGCGTTGAGCAAATTCTTTGTCTTTCCCCATCCAAAGATAAACGGTCGAATAGTGAATGTTATTGTTTCGGCACCATTCACGCAGTGTTTTGCCGGTTGTAATCCATTCGCAGATCTCATCGGCTTTGTCTTGAGGGACTGGCTCAGATGGCCGTCCGACTTTTTTTGGCTCAGTCTCCTTTTTCATTTTTAATAACCTTTATCCATCGATGAGGGGTTTGAGCTCGGCGCTCGTAGCGACAAATTTTGGCGATGACATGTTTTGAAATGCCGACTGCTTCGGCAATTTGCTGGTATGTCATGGCCATGTCCTCGCGCATGTCCCGGATTTTATCGATGATTTCGTCCGTGAACTTTGCGTTATGGTGATGCTGGCCAATACGGCGTCCGAGCTCGTTTAAGGGGACCATCATAGGCTTGCCCTTGCGTTTCACTTTTTGGGTGGCTTTGGCGGCTTTTTACCTTTACCGTACATGGCGTCCTCCTTTCGTGGTGGGTGATGGGCGGGATTATCTTCCTCTGTTGCGTTGAAGGCAACAACTTTTTGCGGCTGGCTTTGGCGTTTGCGCCAGAGGGATTTTCTAATCATCCGTTCTTTTCTCTGAGCTTGGCCTGCAGCATCTCAGCAAACTCGCTCGGCTTCTTGGTGGCGTTCCACAAGGCTTTGGTCTCAGCCGTGGTCAGCCCCTGCCATTCGCGCTGTGGTGGGGCGGTGTAAAGGGGCAACCAATTGTTTTCTTTTGCCCAATCTTTGTACACAGTCACGTTACCGTATGCTCCGGGTTCATGCCACGCCACTGGCTCCGGTTCAGGCTGCGCGAGTCGGGTGCGGAGGGTTTCTGCAAGATCATCTGTAGCTGGCAAGGTGATCCCCTTCAACCAGAACAGCACCTCCTGCGCTTCCTCGCGGGTTAGTGTGATGGTCATTTTTTATATTCTCCTTTTATCCATCGCTTCATTGCGAGGTATTGTCCACGTTGCGTATCACCTGCCACGGTTAGTTGTGCTGCACTCAATCCTATTCCCATTTCTTTAAACGCATGTCCGTTGAGATTCTTGTGTGCATGCTTGATCAACTTGCGTAGTGCCTTGGCTTTTTTCGCGTTCAAGTTTTATTCTCCGTTTTTCTCGGCATATCTGCCGCTGCTCTGTTGTGAAGTCTGGTGATATTTCTGCGATATCACATCGCAACATGTTTGGATTATCGTTTTTTATCAATGATGCTAGGTACAGGCTACAAATTGCTACCGCGGCCATGTAAACATAAATAAAATTCTTGGCCATCTTAGTGATCAGACTCATATCCTTTTCTCCGTTTTTGGTGTATCAGTCGCATCACGCTTTTTAATTGCTCGACAGAATCTTTGCCGCGGAGTTTCTCTCTGTCATCGAGCATTGCTCTGCGCACGTTTAATGGAAACGTCAAAATGAATGACGCTTCGCATTCCATGATCCAGCTTGGGCAGTACGTGCAAACTTGACTGCCATCTACCAAAGTTACCATGCCCTGTCTTGCGTGTGCTTTAGGGCATGTGTTTATATCGCAGCTCATGCTAGACGAAACATTTTAGTTACTCTTGCGAGTGCATTGGCTACCGGGCTAAATGCTTCACGCACACTGTTTTTGTCGTTGAGCATTACGGCTTGCCAAACGTATTCGTCATCATCATCGCAGCCTGCTGGTGGTGGCTGATATGCGCATCCGATCAAAACTTTGCCTGTGTTTACCATCACAGTTTTTTTGTGATCAAATTTTTTTAACTCTTCCATTTTAATTTCCTTTCGAAAAATCAAAATTGTTTGTCGGGAAAAAAATCATTGGCTCCATATCTTGCCAATCGTCACGATCTTTTCTGCCGGCAATGCGCACATCGAGCGCGTGTTCTTTTTTTACCTCAAGCGATCCAAGCACATCAAGCCACTCGATAATCAGAATAAACGGGATGTTGCTAATTGCAGCCATTCTCAACCCGGCCCATATTTTTTCAGCGCTGATCATCAAGCTGGGGTATTGATTGACATCAACATTCCGGCATTTGACTTCAGCCCACGCAGTGATTTTTGTTTGGCTCATCATTGCGTAGTCGATGTTATATCGTATGGGCAATTTACGTACATCGTAGTCCCATGCTTTAGCGTACCGCATAATTGCTTTGCGCTCGGCTTCCAGCGTTGCGCTGTTCTCGTACATTGGCCGACTCATTTCGGGATCTCCATCTTTTGCTTCATGTCTGATAGCAGTTCAGCGATTCGAGCTTTGTTCTTTGCTATTTCCTCTTTGGAAAATTGATAGCCCAGTGCAGGCGTTCCCGGTGGTACCCATGCCTGCCTTAGCATTTCTTTAAACTTTGGCAACGTCGGCGGTTCGTCTGGCAGGTTCTCGAGCGCTCGCTTGATTGTCTCAGGCGACTCGTAGTATCCGCCCAGTTTCTCAGCCCAGATGTCCATAGCGTTGACGATGCCTGCATCCTGACCGTCAGATAAAGTCTGACCGATCCTCCACATATTCATCCACCTCGATCCGTAGTGGCCCTGCATCGTTGCGAATATCTTCTGAATCCAAGGTTCTGGTAAACGACGGATTGATGGTTCTGAGTTCATTGCGTTGTGCCTCCAAGTTTCCAAAGATTGCGATACCTGCCGCCCGGCGGGATTGCTCTGCCGGGGTCAGTTTTTTTTCATGGTCTGGTTTTACCCATTCCGCGTTAAACCCTGTCCATCCTCTTGCGCACATGATCTGCAATGTAGCGTCCAGACTCATGCCTGCCTTGTCTGCTTCACGCTGAATGCCTTTAATGGCAGTCGCCGTGATCGGTGCTTTCTTCGCTTTGCGGTGTTTAAGGAAGTCCACCCATGTACTTTCCAAAACACCAACAGGCATCTCAATGGCCTTATCTTTCTTTATTGGTGTCTGGTGTATGGTGTCTGGTGTATGGTGAGCATTGCGTTCGGTATGCGTTCGCATTGTATTCGCATCAGATTCGCATTGCGTTTTATCCCACCTTACCCTAGCAGATGCCGCAGCTTTACTACGTTTTTCCCGATACCGTAGGATTTCTAAATCTGCTCGCTTGTTATGCCACCCATCGACTTCCAAGAAAAAAAATTCTTTCAACACGCTGTCGACCGCAGATTTTTCTTCCTTTGTCCGGGCACCAATCAGCCGCTGAACTGCCGATAAGTCTGCCGGCAATGGCTTTTCCTCAGCGTAATATTTCCTGATCAGCCGGCTGTACGCAGCATCCTCCACAAAGGTTAGGTGGGCCGTGGCCTGCGCATAATCCCCGATGTGGTGCTCGTAGTAGTTCATCACGCACCTACCTTCGCCTGCTCTAACAAAGTTTTTATATTGTTAAGATCTTTTTCTTTTGCACGATTAGTGCAAGCAACGCATGCTGAGTTGATTGTGTAGCGCAAGGTTTCGTTGCAAGCTTTGCAGGGCTTGCCCGTGTACTTACGCTCTCCGCGCTTGGCGGCTTCGATACGTGGTGACATCACAAAAACTCCTTTGTTATTGGTTATTTCCCAATTCTAAACCAATGCAAAGGGTTTGTGTAAAGAAAAAAAATCCTCGTCTTTCCGAGGTGTCCGTGTGGTCTGACCGATTCTTAAGGGAGCGGTTCCACACTGCCGCTGTTAGCAGGGAAAAACAAACTAAAAACCTGCGCCACCTGCGGCTGGGCTAAACCCTGCTAGTAGCAGGATGTATTACAACTTGCTCCATAGCAACAGGTGGTACAAGTAACGCACCGGCCAGCATCGCAATAGGTGTGATAGGTACAAGTGGCATAAACCAGTGGGGCAGTGATTGCCAGCCACAGAGCAAACAGATATTTCATATGGCTCCTTTCGATTAAATGCCGGTCTTTCCCGGCTGTCAGGGTACTCGCTGCACCTTGCGGCATCCGCTTTTCCCAATTACAGGTCGGCGTCCTTCACAAACACGCCGTTGATCATCTTGCCTTTGCGGTCCTTGATTTCATCGTAGGCCATTTGAATGCAGCTCTCGATTTTGACGCCGTATTGCTCGGCCAAAATGGTTAGGACCACCACCGTGTCGCCGATGCCGTCCATAATCTTTGACCCATTGTTTCGGGCCACGCCTGCAGCCAGCTCGCCGACTTCCTCGAGCAGCTTGACCATTTGCTTTTCCGGGGTGCTACCGACGATCAGATTGCGCTGGTGGGCCCAGCCGCGGATGTTGATAAATTCTTGCATGCTGTCACCTTAGAATGGGATATCGTCGTTGAAGTTATCTTTGGCCTGTTGTCCGCCACTAGCCGCAGCCGGGGCGCTTGATTGCTGATTTGACCCATCGCGGTCTTTAGGATCGAATCGCCACAGCATGATGGACTTTGCGCCCTTGCCGGAAAGATCCGGGACACCAGCCGGGTTGAACCAGCGTTCAAGCAAAAGGTATTTACTGCCATCATCAGATTCCATTTCAGCGCCCACGTTCTGCCAGCGCGCTTTCTTTTCACCTTTGGCATTGGTGTACTCATCAACCTTGACCATCAGGTCTTTGATTTTTTTGGCCATCATCTTCTCCAGTAATTCTCAACATCACAAAGCCGCCCAACTGCTCGGCCACCTTTACGACCATCGTCGTAAATTCTTTGTCATTGATGCCCAATCCATCAGCAACGCCATCGATGCCTGACTTCACTCGCGCCAGTAAATTGTCTCGATCATATGCCCGGCGCTGCGGTGGGTAAAACTCCACCTCCAGCGTCAGCTTGCCGGGTGGCCGGGTCCATTTGGGTGCCTGCGCCTTAGCCTCAAAAAAGCAATCATGCCGATATTTTTTTACGGCGCGCGCTTTGATTGCCCAGTGCATTCTCGCATTCGGCGACAGCTTTGTATTCGGCCACATCAGCCGGATCTCTGTCACTGCTGACGCCCAAAGATGATGTCGTGCGCATCCAGCTCCAGCCCCCGTTCCCACGCAGCCTCAAGCAGTTTGCGCTGGGACGAAGTCGGGATCACGCCACGTTTGCGCCACCGGGTAATGGCCGCGGGATCGAGCTGCAAAAGACGGCCCAATGGGCGGACGCCACCAAAAAGATTGATGACTAATTCGGGAGGGGATAGGTGTGTTTTGTCCATGGCCTAATGATGACACGAAAGCAACGGGCCTGAAAAGCAGTTCTTTTGTTTCCGGTTTGATATCTACAGCAGTCTACGTAAAAAAACATTTGACTCCATCAATACTGTTGATCTAAGATCCACACATCGACGCAATTTCTGTGTCGCAACCGGGAAAATAAACATGGAAAACATCATCAACCTCACTCTTGGAACCGGCGAAGAAACAACCGTGCTGGTTGTTCGTGAGACAGAAAAAGCAATCCTTGTCCGCGGTAATTGCAGTTCAGCTTGGTTTCCAAAAGCCGCCATTGATTCAAGCGGCGCAGTTGCAAATTGGATCACATTGGACTTGAGCCACCAATTTTTGTGGCTGGCTCCTTACAACACCGCAATCTAATTAGGAGATAACCATGCAATACGCAAACCACCACATGTACAGCGATGTTGAGCCGTATGAAATTGTTCGCATCGTCAGCGACAAAACTATCGAAATTCGCGCCATGAAAGCTGTTCGTGATGAATCAGTAAAGTTGGAGTGGGTTCCCGGCGGTTTTTCAGCTATCTGCCTAAACGATCACCAGCAAAAGTGGCTTATTACTTCAGATGAGACTGCAAAAATTATTCGCATCCGTTTGGGTAAAAACGGTTGGAAAAACGCACATGGTGGTGAGTTCAGACTTGCAGAAAAGCCTGTCAAATATTACGACTACAACTTCTGATTATGATTCAGTACGGCATTCTTGATGATGATGGCGTCGTGGTGCGGTGGGTCTGGGTCAAACCAGACTACCCACACATCACCCGCAAAGTACCGCGGCAACGCAAACCCAAGATTGATTTATCTACATTCCCAGCAGCACCCTTTTAGGAGACAACCATGATTAAGTACGACAGTGACGCAGTAGGTATCGCCGAAGGTTTGATTCCAGTCGACAACCCCGAGCAGCGCATTGAAGCTTGGCAGCACCTGATTGACACCGGCCTGTGCTGGCAGCTTCAGGGCTGGTTTGGCCGCACTGCCGTCGACCTGATCGAGCGCGGCCTTTGCCGTCCACCGCTTAATGATTAATGTTGACGCACGATCAACGATTCAATATAATCGGTACACACTAATCCACACGGAGGCACATAAATGAATTCATATATCTTCAATGTTAAGTCGGTGGAAATATCCAACACCAAAGACATAGCAGGCACCGCCAAGTCTTTTTACAAAATCATCCGTGTCACCGACACCAAAGGCTCAGTATTTGAGCTTGCTGTGTACGCAGACTCCGCCGACAACCTGTCGATCAAGGAGGTCGTATGACTCACTACATCGCTGAGATCGACGCCCACGTTGCCGGTATCCCTTGCAAGATTGGCGTCCGCTGGTTTGCCCGTGATGGTGGCCGTAGCGAATCCGAATGGGATGTCCTCGACCGCCGTGGCCGCTATGCCGCATGGCTCGAGCGCAAGCTTGATGGCCCTGCCAGAGATGACATCGAAGAAACCATCTACTACGCAATGGGGGATGACTAATGATCGCCGCACTCGACAGATTTATTGACGCACACCCGCTGCTGTACATCAGCTTATTGTTACTCGGTGCATTGATTGTGCCGGCACTTGTGGAGGCTTACCTATGAGAGAGACTATCGAAATCGTCGACCAGCAGCAATGGCTGGCCCAGCGCATGCGCGACATCACCAGCACCGAAGTGTCAGCCCTGTACGGTCTGTCGCCTTACCTTACCGAGTTCGAGCTGTTCCATCAAAAGCGTGAAGGCAAAGTCGTGCGCATCGAGGCTAACGAGCGGATGACATGGGGCACCCGGCTTGAAGCAACCATCGCTCAGGGTGCAGCCGAAGACCACGGCTGGGAAATTGAGCACCTGAATGTATACATGCGCGATCCGGAAATCTGCATGGGCTCCAGCTTTGATTTTAAGATTGTATCCAGCGTCAATGGCCCCGGACTGCTCGAGATTAAAAACGTCGATGGCCTGCAGTATGCGCGCAATTGGGTTGACGATGGCGAAGGCAACATCGAAGCGCCACAGCACATCGAGCTGCAGCTTCAGCACCAGCTTGAGGTTGCCGACCTTGAATGGGGTGCAATCGTTGCGCTGGTCGGTGGCAATGAACTGAAAGTGATCTACCGCAAACGTGACCGTGCAATTGGTCAGGATCTGCGCAATCGTATCGGCGTGTTTTGGAAGCGCATCGAATCGAACCTGCCGCCTACGCCGGACTACGAAAAAGATGCTGAGTTCATCATCAAGCAATTGCACAACCAAGCAATTGAAAATTTGGTGGCCGACGTTACCACCGACGAAAGTGTTGAGTCGTTGATAGCTGACTACCAAGCAGCACACGCTCAAGCAGGGCAGTGGGAAATAAAAGCAAATGGTTTGAAAGCTCAGATACTCGAGCGCATCGGACCAGTATCAAAAGTAATCAGCAAGTCCGGCACCATATCCTGTGGCAATGTGAAAGACAGCCTCGGCACTTTCATTACGCCAGAGCTTGTGGGTCAATACGTAGGTGGCCGTAAGGGCTACCGTAACTTTAGGTTCTACGCAAAGAAGGAGAAATAAAATGAGCACAGAAATCTCAAAAGAAATTACACCGATGGAACAGGTCCGCGGTGCGTTGCAAAAGATGGAGAAAGAATTCAGCGCAGCACTGCCGCCACAAATTGCGGTTGGCAAGTTTGTGCGCACAGCAGTGACGGCCATTCAAATGAACCCGGAGCTGTTGGCTGCTGATCGTCGCAGCCTGTTTGCTGCCTGCATGAAAGCAGCTCAGGATGGTCTGCTGCTCGATGGCCGCGAGTCTGCGCCAGTTATCTTCAACACCAAAGACCGCGGCAAGGTTGTGCAATACATGCCAATGGTCGGCGGCATTCTGAAAAAGATCCGCAACAGTGGCGAGCTGGCCAGCATCAGCGCGAACGTGGTCTATGACAAAGACTTCTTCGAGTATGAACTGGGCGACAATGAACAGATCACGCACAAGCCGTTTCTGGGCGACGAGCGAGGCAAGCCCATCGCTGTGTATGCCGTGGCCAAAACCAAGGACGGCGCGATCTACCGCGAAGTCATGAGCGTGTCCGATGTCGAAAAAGTCCGGGCATCCAGCCGGGCTGGTAAGTTTGGACCATGGGCAGACTGGTGGGATGAGATGGCCAAGAAAACTGTCATCCGCCGGATGGCCAAGCGCTTGCCGTCCAGCGCCGACACTGATCAGGTAATGGCCAACGACTTGGAAGCTTCAGGATTCTCTCAGATCGAGCGCAAAGAGACGATCAACATCACGCCTATGCCAGAGGACCAGTCAAACCCAATGAGCCGCCTGAAGGCTTCTATGGGTTCCGACGAAGTAATCGACGGCGCGACCGGGGAAATCATTCAGGAGGAAAAGAATGAGCAACCTGCTAACGCCTAAAGAATTGGCCGAGCGGTGGAAGGTTCAGGTAGGTACGCTGCGCAAGTGGCGTTACCTCGACACCGGCCCGGCCTACATCAAGATGGGCGACGGACGAAATTCTCAGGTCCGATACCGCTTGAATGATGTTATTGATTATGAAAAGAACCGGTTGTTTACACCGGAATAAAAAAAGCCCCCGGCACACACCGGGGGCAAAAGTTCTGTCAAGCGGATAGCGGCGGGAGACGCTCAACAGAACTCGTTGCAGGTTACTTTGACCTCAAGGTTTCATACTGGGCGAGGCATTGCTTGAGGGTGATGCGGAGCTCGTCTGCTCTGGTAGCCTCCCCTGCAAGAAACGATGCATCCTCTCTAGAAAGTCCTGCTCCAGTACAGCTGGCGGTGGTTTGTCCAATGCTGGTGGCACCGGACACGGAACCGGCTTCGGTGGCGGGGCGACTCGGACGCTCCCGCAGGCTGTTAGTAAGGGCAGTATTACGAGCAGCCAGCTCACGTTTTTCACGATCAGCCTCCTGTCTTAGTTGATCAGCGCCCAACTGCAGCGCCTGTTGTTTTTCAATCGATTCTTGTAACGCTTTATTGTGCGCTTCCTGCTGCTGAATGCGCTCGGCGTCCCATTGAGCTTGGACCTCTGCACGACCGTCGCCATTGCCCTTGTAATAGCCTGCGCCGCCTGCAGCGCCCACAGCCAGCACAGCAGCAAGAATCAGCCACGGATTCATTTGGGCTCCATACAGTAAAGCGCAATCTCATCATTGCGTCGTTTGACCAAACCCGGCAACACCTTGCCACCGGTTTTGGTAAACTTTAAGAACTCTTCTTTGACACCTTGAAAGTCCCCACGATTATGCTTCTGTCGCAGTGTCGAGCGTTGCAAGGTGCCTAGCCCAACATTGAACGCAAAGCTAACCAGCGCTCCCAAGCGATTATCGTTAAGGTTGTCAGGGCAGTAGCGAAGAACACCAGTGACAAAACGCTGTAAGTCTTTCGCAAGGATCGTATCAACTTCGTCTTTTGAGAATACACGGAAGTCCTCCGGCTTTAGCGCAAACTTGTCGCGCTGATCAATCGGCATCTTGCCCTGCTCGGGGTAAAGCACATGGCCTACCCCAATCGTCCACAATTTAGCTGGGCATTTGTATGGTTTGTATCGAACACCTTCATGGTGTTTGATCATCGCAATAGTAGCCTCGGGCAGTTTCATTTGCCTGCCTTGCTATTGCCGCGAGATCCGAACCACATAGCGATGATGGTGCCCAGTAGCGCCATCTCATCAGCATCAAAGACAATCTCCATGATTTGAATTAACTCGCCAATCGAAGTTACCTTATCACCGTGCATAAATATCCACAGCATAGTCAGTAGGTTGATCAGCACCAGCTCAAACACAAAGATAAATGTGACAAATGGACGGGTAGCCGCGGTCATATCTTTGACCCATTGCGACGAAGATTCAAGAAGCTTTTCTTGATTGTTGTAGATGGCACCCATTTGTGCCATGTACTGTTGGTGATCTTGTTCATTATTCTCGCGCACCTCTTCGGTCTTATCTGATGGCGAGTAACCTTTTTCGGTCAACGCAAGTTGCTGACGCATCTGCATGTGCAAAATGTCTAGCTCATGCTTTTTGTCCGCACGGTCTTGCAGGATATCGAACAAGCGAGGAAACAATGCAACAATGTAACCGCCAATAGTAGATATTAAAGTCAACATGATTTACCTTCCATAAAGTCGATCTTCTAAAATTTCACGCCGCAATTGTTTCATCTTCTTTACTTCCTGTACCGCTGCCTGCGTTGCATAATACATGTCGTAATACATGAAAGCTAAGATTGGCATCACAATAAAAAACATCAGCACCACAGCCATAACTGTAGCGATCAAAGTCCAAGGGACATCCTCGTTGTCGCGCTTTTGATTACCAGCCACATTAGACCCACTGCCCACAGAATTACGAACACGACTGCCCCAATCCATACCAGCCGGCTTTTGATTCGATTTACCGCCTGCCTTCGTTGCCATCTAGCCGCCTGTAGCTTTCTTGTCTCTGCCGCTAATGCATCAGCCTGCTCATTCTGAATGTCATGCCATGCCTTCTCAAACTTTGACCACACAGACCCCAGCTCTGGTGGCGTGTTGTAGACCATCTGCTCTCGCACCTGCGCCAGCATCTCATCCAGTTTAGACTCTAGCCTGATACGCTCCAGAGCCCTACGACCTAGCGATAACTCTCCTCGGTACACTTCCTTTGCTGCTGCCTCGCTCTGCACATATATCTTTGCCAGCGCCTCGTACTGATCGATGAAGTTACCCAAGTTGCTCCAGATGTCATTCAGCACATCATCCGGCGTGGTCTTCGCCACCTCCTGCACACGCTTGACCTCTTCGTTGTACTGCTTCTTCTGCTCCGGGCTCGGGTCAACTATCTTGTGGTACTGCTCCTTCAGGTCTTTCAGTACGTCACTGACATCCCCGCTGGTACTCTTGATCTGCTTGTAAAGTTCGACACCCTTCTTGGCAAGATCGATGGCTGTGGTACAAGCCTTGTAAGCCGCAGCAATTGTGATCGGGTCCAGCACATCAGAACAAGTGGAGTTGCTTCTTCATTGCAATGATGTCTTCGCGCAGGCTGTCGTTCATCTCTTCGCACTTACGGTTCTGCTCTTCAACCGCAGCCAGCCGATCAGATAGGCGCGACACTTCCTCCCGCAGCATTTGGATAACCTGCTGGGTAGCAGCATCAGTCGTGCTGTTGATGCGACCTTCGCGGTTGTCAGCCAGCACCTTGCGGTACATGGCATAGGCACCAGCCACAGCAGCGCCAGCACCAACGCCAAGGTTAGTCAGCCAATCCTGCATTACATATTCTCCAATGCTTAGATATTAATTACCAGCCAGCCAGAGCTACATACTTCTGACCTTCTGCGCCGCAGTCAGCAAGGAACTCGTCCTTCTGCTCTGCCGAATAGTTGCGGCACTTGACGCGCTTCATTTCCGTCTCAGTCTGTTGCAGCCAAGTAGCTTCCAGCGTGTTGTTCTTAATGTCGTGGCAAACCGCCGCGAGATAGATTTCGTTCATGTCTGCTCCTGATTAAGAAGTTGCACCTTTGATGATTGCGAAGTTGATTACTACACCCTCAGAAAGGCTACCTGCCGTCGTATTCGTTATTCTTATGCCGAATGATCCAGCTCCAATACCTATTACTTCGATACGGTAGTTGCCCCAAGCGGATTGCCCACCACCAATTCCGACGATAATAGTATCGATGTTTGAAATAATAGAGTTGTTAACAGCAAAACTAACAGATGCCCCCGCCGCCAGCGCAGCAGCGTTCATCGTGATTTGACCTGTCGGCTTGTTTAGCGTGACAGCAGTTGATTTGCTCGTTGCCTGCGTGACCGTGCCGCCAGAACCTGTGCCGTAGCCGAGGCCAGCAGCGGTTGTCATTAGGAAGTTGCCGCTGGCATCAAAACGGGCATTTTCTGAACCGGCAATACCAAATTGCAAAAGAGAGCCAGTAACAAACAATGGCTGATACGATGCACCACCAGTGTTATCAACTCCTTGAATACTTGACTGTGAAGAGTTAGTTACAAAACGGACTCCTCTAGTAGTTCCGTTGATTAACGCTATGATTCCATCAGAAGCTGAAGTATGAAATTTATAACTTGGCGAACTCGTACCAATCCCCACGTTGCCGGAGGAGTCGATACGCATACGTTCGTTGTTGTTGGTAATAAATAAATATGGAACACTACCAACTGTTCCTGAAACCAAACCACCAACAGACTGAGATGCGTAAGTTACCCCAGTAACAGTTCCATTAACAACATAAGATGCAGCTCCAGACCCAGAAGTCGTATCTGTATTGGTAACGTATGAAGTAACAAATCCACCAACCGATGTTCCAGAAACATGAAATTTGTAACTCGGCGAACTCGTACCAATGCCAACATTCCCGCTGCTGACAGATACAACACTAGCAAATTCAGATAGTTCTCTTGATGCGCCCATGTCAGGCTCCTTCTGTTTGTTGTGCTTCAGGTTCCGGGTCAGGCACCTCGGTGATGCCGATAGCCTGCTTCTCTTCGAGCGATGTTAGTCGCAGCCAATTTGCGGGGTAGCTATTACCAGCAGCATCGCGGAATGGCGTGTCGAGTGGGAGTGGCGTTCCGTTCAGTAGAAACATGTCTTACCTCGCGAGAGCGTTTTTGAATGGGTTTTCGGCGAAGGCCGCAAAGATGTATGTTCCGCCGCTGGCATTTGAGCTTGCTCCAGTTCCACGGCATTTGAAACCATTGGACAAAACATCTATCGGGTTACCTATGGATGTCTGAGTTGTTTCTGCCGCAGATGATTCAGCACTCAAAGACAAATCTGTCAGGTTGTAAGTGTTTCTTCCTGTGTCTTCAATAAGCCAAGTGCCGGTCGTGTCTGTCCGCTTAATCATCACAAACCTCGGCCTAAACCCGCAGAACACAAACGGCCCATCAGCCGACCCGTTGCCCGTGTAGCTGCCGAAGCGCGAGAAGCCTGCGACTTCGGAGAATAGGTAGGCGACAATTCTTTGACCAGAAGCAGTAAACCAATTGTTCTGACCAAATAAAACATTGCTGCTAGTGTGGCCTGTTCCCCATATTCCACCAGATACAACAACAGCGTTTGTTTGATTTAGTTGAACTCTAAACCCGCCGCTTGATGCACCAAGACTTTGATGCCATGAATACCAGTTGTCAGCTAGGTCTCTGTTTTTAGCTATTACCATCGACGGCGCAACACCCAAGTTATGCGCCAATGTCAATGTGCCGGTGGCACCAGTGCTTGTGCCGGTCACAATGTCGAAGCCCTGCGTCGCGCCTTCTTTCCATTGCCAGCCGACGTACGAACCTGCATTCCTGTTGAAAAATGAAAGCGTTGGATCGGTACCTTTAGAGGCTGTAAATCCGTTGCTGTTGAATGATGTTATTTGGCCATAAATTCCTGAGGTAAAATCAGCAGAAGTTGCATCGGAAAACAAAATGTTCCCGGCACCTCTTGCGCTATCTGACAAAGCATGGTTTTGAGCAATGTCACGCTGCTTGACCCACACAAAATCTGGCTGAAAACCAACGCTTGAAATTGTGCGAGTGCTGTTCCCGTCACCCGTCCAAATCGTCGCATCAAAATACTGATTGCCCTTCAGGATGGTCGGCGTTGGCAGGTTCTGCGTGTTCAACGCAAGGAAGCCGGTCGGCGGTGTGTAGCTGAAAGGACGCTGACCAAAGTTGGCAAAACCATTTGGACTGCCAACGTCATCCTTCGACATTGCAAACACGCAGTCTCCCTGCGCGAAGAATGCAGACGAAGTAATTACACCTTGGCTGGTGCCGTTCTTAAAGAATTCAACCGTGTTGGCAGCAGTATCAACAGCAACACCAATGATGTCGTTTGCTACCCACGATGCACCATAGGCTGTTTCTGTTCCAAGCACACGCCTGTTCCCGCCAGAGCGATAGGATACGTTTGTGCTAGACGTATTGAGTGCGCCTGCTGTAGCAGTTACAACATCAACGCCAATCGATGCAGTAGCATTGACTACATCAAAAGAGAACTCTGCATAAAACTTACCAGAGAGCGTCATTGTTCCACGGGCATAGGCGTTAGATACAGCCGCCGCCCCTGATACTCGTAGGTTGCCATTGCTGAGAACGCCACCGCCAGAAAGTCCTGACGCAACCAACCGATTTAACGTGCAGTAATTCCCCCGCCCATTACCGCCATCGGCCCACTGCGTTGGCACATCCAGCATGGAGTCATACGTCACACCAGCAGTCACGCTGATGTTGTTCGGTGTCCAAGTGTTGTAGCTACCATTACCTAACGAGAAGTCCTGACCAAGAGCGACCACACCAGTGATCGCAGAACCTGATGTTCTTATATAAGCACCCGGTGCAGCGCCGGAAGCAACTTGAGCGCCCCAAGCGTGAATCACTTCCCCGGTTGTAAATGAAGAACCAGCTCCAATAATAAAGCCAGCCAGTGTTCCTGTTGCAGTAAACGTAATCTGAAAACGCTGCCAAGAAGTCGTGACTGTAATTGGAATTGGGCCAACATATGAGCCAGATGCATTTGTATCAGCATATAAATTAATTTCAGTTGTAGATGGCGCTTTTAACCATACTGATCCAGTGTAAGTGACTCCGTTTGTTACGCTTACGTTTGAATACAAATTTGAATCTGCACTTGTAGCTGTCAATGATGAAGCTGTTGTTGATCCGTCTGGAGCAACAATGGTGTTTGTTACTACAGTGACGTTGCCAACTATCCAGCCTGTTGATCCAATCAGCTGCGAGTTTGTGATGCGATTTTCAGCCGTTGTCGGATTGCTGAACGGTAGGTAAAAGCCGTTCGTGCCGTAGGTGCCGGTGTACTTTTTCGGTTGCCACACGCCGGTGACAGGATTGATTTCCCCAAATGACGAAGGATCAAGAGATTGACCGTCAATGAAGTTGACTTCGGTTATGTAGCCGTCAAATGGAGTAAGCGCCGACGATGCGTTTCTATTTTCTGCGCCGATATATGGATAAAGAGTTCCTGTCTTGTAGTAAGTGACAAGATTCAATGATGGATCAACACTTGTAGAGAATGCTGTTTGACGAACTCCGTTTACCCAAATCTGGCAGCGATCTGCCGCTGTTGCTAAAGTAGTGTCGTAATCAAAAACTAAGTGATACCAAGCAGACGGGTCACGAAAAACTGCTGTCGTTATTTTATGGAACTGGTAGCTAGGAGCGGCATACTGCCACCAACGGATGTTGTTGTTTCCATCAAACTGGATGCCAGCTTGTTGAGCCGCGCCAGTAGTAGAAACAAATGAGAACAAATCACCATTCGATAACGCGCCACGTTTCACCCACATTGAAAGCGTCCACTGTGTACCAGCAGACGCAACCGAATATACGGAGCGACTTAAATACGCAGTCGCACTCGACCGCAGACGAACGCTGCGGCTGATCTGGTAGCCTTCCGGGGCAAGCAGCAGTGGGATAGCGTCAATCATTTAACGTCGCTCACAAGGCGAGCTGCGATGCGGCTGCTGCTCTCGACAAAGTAGACCAGCAGATCGACAGCGTTGGCAGTCGTGGTCAGCACCGGAGCTGCACCATTACTGAATTTCCAGTTGCTGCCGTAGGCCAGCGTCCTGCTGCCGGTACCATCCTGCACCACACGGATCACGCCGCTCTGACCAGCCACCACGTTGGTCGGGTTTGCCAGTGTGCGGTTGCCACCAAGTGTTACTTGGAAATGGTTACTTGCATCAAAGTCTGGCGTAATGGTCGCACCATCAGTCAGCGTGACTAAGGTTCCGTTGGCTGCTTTGTTGGTAGTCAGCCGTCCGGTGGTGGCAAGGCGCATCGCCTCGTTGCCTCCGGTGTTAAAAATCATAGGAACAAATGAACCTGAACCCGTCCTCTCTGAGGCAAACTGAGTTTGACCGCTGTCTTGAATAATGTTTAAAAATGCACAATTAAGACCAGTATTGTTTGAGTAAAGTTGAAGGGCTGACGTTACAGATGTTCCATTTGTTAGGGCTTGAATTACGGTTGCGCTGTTTGCTGTGCTAGTTTGAAAACTGACTCGGTTAGCAACCGTTGCATTGGTGAAATCGCCAGTGATGCGAATGCCGTTGCCGTTGAAGTTCAGCGATCCTGTCATTGTGTCGCCAGTTTTTGCAACAGCGTTTGCTAATAAAAAGCTAGAAAACGCGCAGACCTTTAGCTCATCATTTAACGATGCAGCCACTGACAAAACAACGCTTGTGCCATTGGTCGCGGTGTAGTCATCGCCGGGACGCAACAATACGCCGTTAAGCGCAACAATGATGCTGCCTGCAATATAAGACAGAGTTAGCGCATTTGCATCAGGGCCAGTGAATGTTGTCTGCCCTGCTGTGGCTACATACTCATACGTTATCAGCGCAGCCTGCTGCGCAGCAGAAGCTTCAAGCCACTGAGATCCGTCATACACTTTCATGCCAATCGGCGTAGTAGTGCGGTAGTACAAAGCACCTACAACCAGCGGATTGCCATCATTGTCGACTGTAGGATCGGATGATTTTGCGCCGAGATAACGATCATCAAAATTATCTAATGATGCAGCAGCCGCAGCAGCAGATGCAGCCGCAGCAGATTCACTTGCAGCAGCAGCAGATGCAGATCCTGAAGCGGCTAATGCACTGGCCGCAGCGTTAGTAGCCTGAGTGGGTGCTGCAATAATTGCTGCAATATTTGTTGCCGCTGTATTTACGCTAGTAATATTTGTCGCAACGATGTCAATGTTTGCTTGATCATCAGCAAGCGCAATAATATCGGCCACCAAGGCATCAGCATCAGCAGAGCTTGTAATTGGCAATTTGGCCGAACGGTCTACAGCTTCCTGTAACTGCTGGATCTGAATCGTTGCCCGGTCCAGCGCATCTTCAATGACATCAGGGTAAAAGCCACCCTGATTGACAATGTCAGTTGGCTGCAGGTTTTCAATATCTGATGTGATAACCAGATTAAAACCAGACGCCAGCGCGCCAGCAGTCAATGTAATGCTGCCGCCGGGATTGGAATTCTGGTCTGCGTTTAGACTTACAGTGTAGTTCGAGTTGATAACCAAAGTGGTTTCAACTTTTGTGGATACATTAAGCCGAACCACCTCAAGGTCAGTTGCCTGAAATACCTTGAAGGTAAACGCAAATGTGGAGGCTGTACCATTCCCGACGAACGGGCCAGCTTTCCGGATATTCGAACTGATAGTCATAAGAATGACTCCTTGGAGATTATATAAAGGCTAAACATTTTGAATACACTTACGGGCACCTATTTCTTGAATCCCGTCAGGATGGCCATTGGGTTTTCAGTCTCACCTTCGCTCAATGCCATGACCCCATCAATGGTCCGATTTGCCTGAGCTGATGGTAGATGCAAGGTAATGCCCATCACGTTGACCATAGACCTGACCAGCGCCCGGTCAAGGTCGCCCTGACCGATTTGCTTGCCAAGCTTATCGAGCTCTTGAAAGAACCGCAGGCCAGCCGGGCCCCCGTAGGACGCATCAAATTGCTTGGTGCCAGTCATGTACTGGACTGCGCCCACAGCTTCCCGCAGGCCAACCATCATGTTCATCATGTAGCTGATCTGTTCGCCTGCCAGCTTTGCGGCCAGCTCTTCTTCGTCATCCTCATCACCCGGCTGCAGAGAATCTTTAAGCATCATGCCCAGTACGGATGGCACCGAATACAGCATTAAGAAATCCCAGCCAAGATGCATGATATCGAGCGGCTTGCGGAAGTTCGTAGCTTTTGCGCGCTCGACGCCCAGATTGTAGGAAGCCGAGAAGTAGCCATAAAACACGGTAAACAGCTTCAATGCCGCACCACCGCGCTGTACCTGCGCTAGATCCTTGATCTGGCCACCCGACTGCGAATCCAGCACAGCCTGATCAGCCAACGCAATCGCCCGGCTTTCGATGGCATCTTCGGTCATGTCGACATTCACATCGGCCAGCGCCTTCTGATAAGCGCCCCACCATGTTGGCATGTCTGCAATCAACTGCAGGCTGATCATCGGGACAAACATCAGCGTGTCGATCTTCTGGCGGATTGGGCCTTTGCCCTGTACCACCGATTGAATCTCGTTCATTTCGCGCTGCTGGGTCATGTGTCGGTTCATCATGAATTCCGACTTAGACCAAACTTCCCTAACCATGCCAACCGGTGATGAAGCCCACTTGCCAATGCCCATGGCTACCCACTTAGGACCAATGCGCACGATTGACTGCGTCAGACCCAGCGGCTGCAGGAAAGCGTTCATGATATTGAAGCCCAAGCCGGCGATGGCCGATCCTGCACGTAGATAGTTGAGCCCTTTTTCGACAGGCTGCAGTGCTGCAGATTCACCTGCCGCAATATCTCGGATAGCTGCCTTGAATTGCTGGACTACCTCGGCACCGTAACGGCTGCGCACAGCATCATCAAATTCACCATTCTTGACGATGCGGTTGGCATCGATCACCCACTCGTGCCATGTCAGATCGTGGATAACCTCGTTGACGCCACGGAACAGGCCATCCCATGTCAGGAGTATCGGACGGTCCATCACGGCCTCAGCGCGCGATTGGACGTAGCTACGACGGGTTGTCGCAGCCACAAAGGCACCACGCAATTGCTGCTTTGCCGCCTCAGCATCCGACTGCTGTTCAGCCCGGCCAGACATCTTTGGATCGTAAACAATTGGGAAATAGCCACCGCGTAGCCGGCCAGCCTTGGTATCGAGCGGCACCGGGTCAACCCAGTTTGGCTCTTTGCCCATAACCCGGCGCTCTTTCTCAGCAATCATTGGCCGGTAGCTTTCGAAGAAGTCCCAGACATTTTGTACAAATGTGAGCTCTTCTTGGCTTAGGCTATCAATGATTGGCTGTACCTGTTCACGAGTCCAGCCATAACCATCAAGCAAGCGCTGCATGTTGCCTGCGTTGCCCATGTTTAAGACCATGACAATGCGCTCACCGCGGTTCAAGCTTTGGCCAATTGTCGGAAAAAACTTGCCGTTGCCTCCCATCTTGCCAAGCTTCATGATTGGCTTGATCAACTCAGCCATGCGCTTGGTTGCCTCAGCTCGCATGGTGGCTTCACGGTTGCCGGCATTGTTCATGGTGCGGATCAGGTAATTCCACACCGGCCCACCGTCTTTGAATCCATCGAGCTCACGCGCCAAGCTGGCCACCTTCCGATGGCTTGCCGTGTAACCTTTAAACAATGCCGTGATTCGGCTAGGCAATGTATCGCGAGTACGATTGACTGCTTTCTTATTTGCGCCGTTGAACTCAATGCCTGTCACCATTTCGGTAATGATGTCGGCAAATCTGCGATCTTCAGCCTGTGTCAGTAAGCGCTGCTTTAGACGGCCCAAGTGCTCGACTTGTTTGATGGTGTCAACAAGTCCACGGAACTCTTCGACTGTGAGCTCTTTGTAAGATTGGCGCAGCGCTTCATTTTTTAGCTTGGGCGATATGTCGACCTCAATGCCCATCTCTTCCTGAGATGCAAGCCAGTCCGCCAGTTGCTTACGCTTTTCAATGCTGCGGCGGCTTTGGCCAGAGCTGAGATTGAATCGCTCAAGTAATGTATCGATTTGATCCTGATAATCGATATCGATAGCTTTGCGTACACCTTCGCTGTCAA
>JACCDU010216331.1_pt1 | contig 39001 bp, 31 predicted proteins | sample 7446081 | NCBI WGS metagenome assembly JACCDU01 (sample SAMN15323447, study PRJNA562643) | freshwater metagenome | isolation source: river surface water | place: USA:Blue River Watershed | collected 2017-08-17
AATAAAATATGATACTCATCAAGAACTTAACCCAAATAGGCAGTTATTTCCTCATGTTGAAAGACATGTTCAACAGACCCGTAAAATGGAGTGTGATGAAACAACTCATTCTTAAAGAGATTGACGATTTGATTATTGATTCTTTAGGGATTGTTTGTTTTATTTCTTTTTTCGTGGGTGGCGTTGTTGCTATTCAAACGGCCTTGAACTTAACCAATCCATTAATTCCGAGATATCTAATTGGTTTTGCCACCAGACAATCGGTAATTCTAGAGTTTGCCCCTACATTTATTTCTATCATCATGGCGGGTAAAATGGGTTCATTTATTACCTCAAGTATCGGAACGATGCGCGTAACAGAACAAATTGATGCGCTAGAAGTAATGGGAGTTAATTCATTAAACTATTTGGTTTTTCCGAAAATTATAGCGCTATTTTTGTATCCTTTCGTTATTGGAATCGCGATGTTTTTAGGCATCTTTGGAGGGTATTTAGCTGCCGTTTATGGAGGATTTGCAACCTCAACTGACTTCATAACAGGAATTCAAGTTGAATTCATTCCCTTTCATATTACCTATGCATTTATAAAAACCCTTGCATTTGCATTCATATTGGCTACTATTCCTTCTTTTCATGGTTATTATATGAAAGGCGGAGCGTTAGAAGTTGGAAAAGCAAGTACTGTTGCCTTTGTTTGGACCTCTGTATTGATCATTATTACCAACTATTTTCTCACTCAAATTTTATTAAGCTAATGATTGAAGTTATAAACGTTGAAAAGAAATTTGGGGATCAAAAGGTACTAAAAGGGATTAGTACTAGTTTTGAAGCGGGACAAACGAGTTTGATCATTGGTCAAAGTGGTTCTGGTAAAACAGTATTCATAAAATCATTATTGGGTGTTCATGAAATAGACAAAGGTACCATTGCATTTAACGGTAGAATCTATGGCGAAATGTCTCAAGATGAAAAACGAGAACTTAGAAGTGAAATAGGAATGGTTTTTCAAGGAAGTGCCTTGTTTGATAGTATGACGGTAGAAGAAAATATTGGCTTCCCCTTAAAAATGTTTACCAATAAAACCGCAAAAGAAATTAAAGAGCGTGTCGATTTTGTAATTGAACGTGTTAATTTAGTGGATGCACATCATAAAAAACCATCTGAAATTTCTGGAGGAATGCAAAAGCGTGTTGCCATTGCCCGTGCAATCGTTAACAATCCAAAATACTTATTTTGCGATGAGCCCAATTCGGGTCTAGATCCTGAAACCGCAACCGTAATTGATAATTTAATTCAAGAAATTACCAAAGAATACAATATTACCACCGTAATCAATACGCATGATATGAACTCGGTAATGGAAATTGGAGAGAAAATCGTTTTTCTAAAAAAAGGATTAATTGCTTGGGAAGGAACTAAAGAGGAAATTTTTAGAACCGATAATAAGGCTGTAGTTAAGTTTGTCTATTCTTCCAATCTATTTAAAAAAGTAAGAGAGGCTGTTTTAAGCGGACATTAATTCATTTTCAACAACTCCACTTCGGCATTTGGGTTGAATAAATACGTTTTACCCGTACTAATTTCTACACATTCAAATCGTTTGGTTCGCACTGCTATCTTTTTGAAAATTTTCCCATTTGAAATTCGGAAAACACTCCCATACGGAATTTCAAACACATAATTTTTATCGTTCTGTTGGTCAAATTGTTTGAGTGCCAATGACAATGTAGTATCGGTATCGCTACTGGCGGATGGATTCCTAAAATGTCTTGCCAACAAAGGTAATAGGTGTTGTGGAAAAATTTCTGGTCGAATAAAAGGCACCATCAAACGCTGAAAAGTAATCTTCCATTCCTCTCCATGTGGTTTGATATTTCTACCAAATTTTTCAAAAGCTACTAGATGGGCAATTTCGTGAATTAAAGTAATCAAAAACTTGTACCGATTCAAACTAGCGTTTACCGTAATTTCATGTTTTCCGTTTAATGCTCTTCGATAATCGCCATGGCGGGTTTGTCGCTCGTTGACTATTTTAAGATGAACTTGATTGGCCACAATCAATTCGAAGATCGGCTTAACTGCATGTTCTGGAATATATCTCGCTAAAGTATCACTCAAAACTAAACCAATTTAGGGATTCGAAGAAGAAACTTCCAAAACTTTACCGTTGTAATATTGATTTCCGGTAAGCGTAAAATCAACAATGTATTTTGCCATATCAGCAGCTGAAATAGGTGCTTGATAACCCGGAAAAGCTTCCGCTAGCATTTCAGTTTGAACTGCACCAAGTGCCAATACATTAAATGCAATTCCTTGTTCTTTGTATTCTTCGGCTAACAATTCAGAAAGTGTAATGACAGCTCCTTTGCTCGAACTGTAAGCTGCTAAACCCGGAAATTTTAAACTCCCTTGAATCCCGCCCATCGAACTAATTGTTACCACATGACTCCCTTTTTGTAAATGAGGCAAAGCAATACGAGTCAAATTGGCAACACCAAAAACATTGACTTTATAAATAGATTCAAAATCGGTTTGCGAAGTTTCTGAAAAAGGTTTTAGCAACAAACTTCCAGCGTTATGAATAATAGCATCTACTTGCTTCCAAGTCGAAGATAAATAATCTCCCACTTTTTGCAAATCGGATTCATGAGCTAAATCAACTGAAAGACAGCTGATGTTTTCATTACCCAAAAGCGCTTGAGGAATTGATCTTGAAATAGCTAATACATGATGCCCTTTGTCAGCCAATTGCAATGCTAATTCCAAACCTATACCTCTACTCGTTCCTGTAACAATAATATTTTTCATCTAGCAAAAGTAAACAAAAGAGTGAAGATAATACCGAAACTAAAAAATCAATCCGCTAAAACTGCGCGTGAAATCACAATTTTCTGAATTTCAGAAGTCCCTTCGTAAATCTGAGTAATCTTGGCGTCACGCATCATTCGTTCTACATGGTATTCTTTTACATAGCCATTTCCACCGTGAATTTGAACCGCTTCCACTGCTGTATCCATGGCTACTTGCGAAGCATACAATTTGGCCATAGCCCCACTAATATCATAATTATGACCGTTGTCTTTGTCCCAAGCTGCTTTCATACACAAATGACGAGCCGCCTCAATACTCACTGCCATATCGGCTAATTTAAATGCGATGGCTTGGTGGTTGCAAATTTCGGTTCCAAAGGCTTTTCGTTCTTTCGAATATTTCAAAGCTAATTCATAAGCCCCTGAAGCAATGCCTAAAGCTTGTGCAGCAATTCCGATTCGTCCGCCTGCTAAGGTTTTCATGGCAAACTTAAACCCAAAACCTTCTTCTCCAATGCGATTGGCTTTAGGTACTTTAACATCCGTAAAAAGTAACGAATGTGTATCTGAACCTCGAATTCCCATTTTTTGTTCCTTTGGACCAATGGCAAATCCAGGCATGTCTTTGGTCATTATCAGCGCATTGATTCCTTTGCTTTTTTTATCAATATCTGTTTGAGCAATTACGATATAAAAGGAAGCAGTGCCACCATTCGTAATCCAATTTTTGGTTCCATTAACTAAATAATAATCTCCTTTGTCAATTGCGGTCGTTTTTTGCGAGGTAGCATCACTCCCCGCCTCGGGTTCGCTCAAGCAAAAAGCACCATGAATTTCACCCGAAGCTAATTTGGGCAACCATTCTTGTTTTTGTTCTTCTGTGCCAAAGGTTTGCAAACCCCAACACACCAATGAATTATTTACCGACATCACTACCGAAGCAGAGGCGTCAATTTTTGAAATTTCTTCCATCGCTATAACATAGGAAACGGTATCAAGACCACTTCCTCCGTATTTGGGATCCACCATCATGCCCATAAAACCCAATTCTCCCATTTTCTTTACTTGTTCAGTCGGAAAAGTTTGGTTCTCATCTCGTTCAATAACACCAGGTAATAATTCATTTTGAGCAAAATCACGAGCGGCTTGCTGAATCATTTTATGTTCTTCGGTTAAACTAAAATCCATAATTATATAAAATAAATAGGTTGATTTGTTATAATAAAGCAATCAAAGATACTTTTTTAAAACTGAAAATTTAGCATTTAGAGTTCAAAATATAGCAGTTGAAATTACCAGTATTTCTTTTTTTCTCTTGACAATTTTTAGTACATTTCGACGTTTTTAAAACGACTTATTCAATTTCATAAACACATGGGTTTCACTCCTTCTTCAGACCAAAAAAAGTCCTTAGTAGTATCGCTGCTTATTTATGCTTCAATGGTATTGATTTTATTCTTCATCCGATTTTGGCCGCCATCCAATTTGGCTGAGCTAACTGGTGGTGGAGGTGGTGGTGTCTCTGTTAATTTCGGAGACAGTGATCTTGGCTCTGGCAGCAATTATGAAAGTGAAGTCCTTGAAGTACAAAATCAAACCAAAGAAATACCTACTGAATCCACTCCTGAAGAAGCGGTAATTGCACAAGAAAACAGTACTGAAGAAAGTGTTGTTATTACTAAGAAAGAAAAAACAGAAACTAAAACAACAGTTGTTAAAGACGAGACTAAGCCAGAAGTGGTAAAGCCTAAAGTTTCCAACACAACCAATGATGCTTTATCAAGTTTATTAAAAGGATCTAACAAAGGCGGTGATGGAGATGATAAAACCGCAGGTAATAAAGGGAAATCAAATGGAAGTTTGAGTGCTACCAGTTATTACGGCAATGGCGGTTCCGGTGGTGGCACTGGCGGCGGTAATGGTACAGGCAACGGAATTGGAAACGGTAGTGGCTATGGAGCAGGTTCGGGTGGCGGTTCCGGAAACGGAATTGGTGGCGGCTATTCTTTAGGCAATCGAAGAGCAATTTCAAAACCGGCACCAAAATACACCTGTAACGAAGAAGGAAAAGTAGTCGTAGAAGTTTCAGTAGATCGAAACGGAAAAACAGTGAGCGCCATTGCTGGTATCAAAGGAACTACAAACACGGCTAAATGTTTATTGGAACAAGCTAAATCAGCTGCATTGAATACCAAATGGGATGCAAGTAGTGATGCCCCTGAAAAACAGGTAGGGAAGATTATCTATAATTTTGGTTTCAAAAAACAATAAAATAAAAAAGCCCCATAATTCAAAAGAATTATGGGGCTTTTTTATTTGCATCAGAGCTCATTTAGGACTTGTTGCAATCACAAATTTCAAATTGTTTCGCACTCCAATTTGCAATACATCAACCAAATCTTGTACTTGTAAATTAAAGGGAATTCGAACTACAACAGTCTGATCTTTGGTACCATTCATTTTTGACATTAAAGTACTTTCTAAAGCTTCGAAAGCCACTGGTTCTTTGTCGATATAGAACTTCTTGTCTTCAGTAACTGATAGACTTATAAATTGTTTGTTTGTTTTTTCATTCGCTTGCGCTTTTGGCAAGGTCATTTTAATCACATTAGGATTGGCCAATGTAGAAATGATCAAAAAGAACAACAATAAAAAAAACATAATATCACTCAGTGACGAGGTCGCCACTTCAGCATGAAATCTTCTTTTACGTTTAATTGACATACTTATGCTTTTTGAATAATATTGACAAATTCTAAAATTTGTTTCTGAATTTTCAAGGCAAAATTATCGATTTTACCATTCAATAAGTGATAGGCACTATAGGCGATAATACCTACAACCAATCCCGAACCACTACTGATCATTTTCTCATACAAACCTCCAGAAATATTTCCAATACTAATATTCTCTGTAACCGAAATACTGTAAAAAATCTTGATTACTCCAGAGATCGTTCCAATAAATCCTAATGTAGGTGCTATACCAGCAATCAACCCTAAATGACCCAAACGACTTTCCATTTGTGCAATTTCGATGTCAGCTGCACGATCCATATTCGATTCAATTTCGGCAATTGGTCTACCCACAACTAAGATTCCTTCTTTTAATATATTGCCAGAAGCTGAGTTACTTCTTTCGGCAATACTTCTTGCTAAATCCAAATTACCTAAATGCAATTGATCTCGAACATCTCCCATCAAACGGCTGTCAATAGTAGCCGCTTTGTTAATGTATAAGTAACGTTCAATGATTACATAAATAGTATAAAACAATAAAATAGCAATTGGAATCAAAAAGAAACCGCCTTTGAATATGAATTCTAAAACCGAGATTTCAGTATTGGTAGCGATTTTTTCAACCACTACATTAGAGGCAGTATTGGCAAGGGTATCAGACTGTAATTGTAGTAAACTAAACATATATTATTCGTGTTTTTTAAGCTTTAATTCTAAAATTTGTTTCAAATTTGCAATAAAGATACTTTTCGATGCAATAGTAAACTAAAAAAACCGAAAAATATTTTAAACAATTACTTTTTTTCTAACAAAATGACCTATTCTGAAACCCTAAATTGGCTCTTCAATCAACTCCCGATGTACCAACTTCAGGGGGCTTCTGCCTACAAGAAAGATTTGACTAATGTCCATGTATTAATGGATTATTTGGGTCATCCTGAAAGCCAATTACAATGCATTCATGTAGCCGGTACGAATGGTAAAGGCTCTTGTTCACATATGTTAGCGTCTGTATTGCAAGAAGCCGGTTTCAAAGTGGGATTGTATACTTCTCCACATTTAAAGGACTTTAGAGAACGCATCAAAATCAACGGCCAAATGGTGTCTGAAGCTTTTGTTTGTGATTTCGTCAACCAACATCAATCGTTTTTTGAAGCCAACGACATGAGTTTTTTCGAAATGAGTGTGGGCTTGGCTTTTGATTATTTTACCAAAGAAAAAATTGACATTGCGATCATTGAAGTAGGAATGGGTGGCCGATTGGACGCGACGAATATCATTTCGCCATTAGTTTCTGTAATTACCAATATTGGTTTGGACCACACACAGTTTCTTGGAAATACACTAACGGCAATTGCAACCGAGAAAGCTGGCATCATCAAATCGAATACCCCAGTAGTTATTGGAGAATATACTACGGAAACACAGCCCGTTTTTTTGGCTACAGCCAAAGCCAATCAGAGTCCAGTCTACTTTGCTTCCGATTTGATTGCAACGGCTTATCCGTCGGATCTAATTGGCGATTACCAAATCCACAATAAAAAGACAGTTCTGCAAACCCTTACCGTTTTAAATCAACAGACCAACTTCAAAACCACCGAAAAGGATTGGGAAAAAGGATTGGCTCAGGTAGTAAAAAACACAGGCTTAGAAGGACGCTGGCAACAACTTGGGGCGGCTCCCAAAATAATTTGCGATACCGCACACAATACGCATGGTTTGTCCATTGTATTAAACCAAATCCAAAAGGAATCATTTGACCGACTCCATTTTGTTTTCGGAGTTGTGAATGATAAAGATTTGAACGAAGTACTCCCTTTATTTCCGAAAAATGCGATCTATTATTTTTGCAAACCCAATATTCCTCGCGGACTAGAAGCTGCCATTTTAGCCCAAAAAGCAACACCATTTGGACTGAACGGAAAAATATATAATTCTGTTTCAGCCGCTTACGAGAATGCGAAGCAAAATGCACAACCAACAGATTTTATCTATGTTGGCGGAAGCACCTTTGTAGTTGCAGAAATTTTATAATTTTTTTCCTTTTTTTCTTGCAAATATAAAAAACAGCTGTATATTTGCACTCGCAATAAGGGAATGAAAATTTACAAATTGCAATCGGGCGATTAGCTCAGCTGGTTCAGAGCACCTCGTTTACACCGAGGGGGTCGGGGGTTCGAACCCCTCATCGCCCACAGAGTTGTACCAATGACCTTAAATTCATTTTTAAGGTCATTTTTTTTGTTTTATTTTATACTATTATTTTCATATAATAGTCATAAAAAGCAAGTATCCGTATCAGTTATAAAAAAAACCTCAAGATTTCTCTTGAGGTTTTTTACATTTTATTTTTGAATAAATAGTTAAAGACTATAATAGTAAATTATATTGTTTTCAATAAACTGTCTCTCTGTAGTTGTAATTGCACTTGCAAAAGAATATATCTCAGAATACCCTCCTCCATTATTAGTAAGATGACTTCCTCTATCTCTACCGATCACATTCCATTCTGCCCCCGAAGTAGGATTAAGTGGTTGTAATGAAATAACTTTTAAATCTGAATGAAAAGGAGCTAATGATGGAGAAAAAGATACACCATTAATAAACAAAGTTCCTGAGTAAACAGAACTATTGGCGTATTGACTATGAAACAAATTGGTACTTGGCATCGAATGGTAATTAAAATACGAAGTATGTCCCAATAAAAAGCCATCTGATCCTGCAGCCGAACCAAATTTATTGACAATAAACAATTGCGCATTGGTTGCTACTTGCCCTCCCGATACATCCATGTGGTTATAATTTGTAGAACTTGGCGTACCATAAAACCCTACAAATGGTTTCCCATTTGAAGTAATTAAAACTCCAGAATTTATAATTTTAGGTTGGTAAATTTGGGTAACCTGTTTTAAATTATTTTGATTACCACTCTGGTCATACCAAACAGCTACAAAACCATTTGAATTTCCTACAAAAGAAATCATCGAAGTTGTATCTAAGTCTCCATTGGCATCAAATCCAATATCTAACAATGCATTATCTGAACCTCTTCGTACCCGTAGACAAAAACCGTGATAAGTTTTGCTTAGTTTTCGAACACTATAGGCCACCGTTGGCGATTTGGAAATATTATCTAAAACAAATGATGTGTTATTTTCTGCTTGAATTATATACGGTGTACCCACCACTTGAGAAAAACAAAGCGTAGAAAACAAAAACAAATAATAACTTACTATTTTTATCATACTAAAATCCTGTTGCCATATAAACATAAACTGTTGTTCCCATAACTAAAAAAGTATATAAAGTATGTTTATTAGGGGAAGTAATACCATTATTGACATATTTAAAAGTAAATCCAGTACATGTAAATATTGAGATACCTGAATTAGCTCCTTGTACGGCTAATGTAAAAGTCCCTCCGTCTTTAATATTGGTTAAAATAAATGCTCCAGCACTAGCTGTAGTATATGCTAAATTACTTTTTGAGAAATCTATGGTTGTACTTGCTACGCTATTTAAAGCAGTGGCATTTGTTGCAGCCCCATTTACTTCCAATTTTGAAGTTGGCGCAATTGTTCCAATACCTACGTTGGTTCCATTATCAAACAAATTGCTGTTTTCTAAAAGTGAAGCACTATTGAATTTTGATATAAAATTAACCGTACCACTTCCTCCAATTTTGGTATCAACATAATTCTTATTGGCTACATCTGTACTTCCAGTTGGAGCATCAGCTATGGTGATTTTTTTACCAGTAGGAAAAACCAAATTCCCAAACATAGTACTCCCTGATAATTTTACAAATGTATTTTCTAAAGAGGCAATGTTAGTTGCGATTTCATGCCAATTGATTCCATCATTGATAAAAGTTCGTCCATTATCGTTAGGAGTCCCTGTTTGTCCTGAAACAACATAGATATCTGAATTATGTGGCGCTACAACTGCTTGTGTTGGGTCTGAATTAGTTCCCGTTGTTACCTGGCCTATTATTACCGAAACATTTCCATTGGCCGCAGGATGAACGCCGTTTACAGAATGAACTGCACCGGCAACATCAGCCACTGGAATAGACGTTACTGTTGAAAAATTCGCCCCTATAGTTGCTTGTTTTAAATAGCCACCTGTAGTACTCATATCAGCTCCAGACCCACCTTTGTTTACCGATACTACTTCTCCAATTTTAGCATTGGTTATTGCATTATTAGCTATTTTTAATGTTGTAATTGCTGCATTTGAAATTATAGGATTTGTTGATGAACTTGCTGTTCCAGCCAAATCACCTCCTAATTGAATTTTCCCTTTAGAAGTAGTTGTTGCATCTATAACACCCGAACTCACTTGATTATCTACGTATGTTTTTACTGCATTTTGTGTTGGAAACAAAACATCACTAGTTCCCAAGGCTGTGTCAGTTGATTTGTTTATTGTATTTTCTTTTCCATTCAATGCCGTTTGTGTTGCTGATGAAATGGGTTTATTTATGTCGCTTGTATTGTCAATATTATTTAAACCCAAGTTAGTTTTAGCTCCAGAAACCGTTGTTGATCCTGTTCCTCCATTAGCAATAGGAACTATTCCTGTCACTTTTTCAGCATTTTTTGAAGCATAAGCAAAAGGAACCGCTGAAAAATTTTGATTACTAACCTCAATAAAATTCACACAAGTTCCAGTTGCATCAATTTCTACTTGAAGTTTTTTAGTGCTGCTATTCCAAACAATTGAACTAAAATTGTTTGCATATCCTCCAATTTGAACACCTGAACCAATTGAAAGATTTACCATTCCAAACTCATCAGTTTTTACCGCTTGCGTCTCTTGATATTCTAGGCTCGCTTGAGCATCTTTGATAGAAAAACGAAGGCAAATATTTTTGTTCGATAATACCGCATTCGTATTATTATTCCCTGGTAAGATTTCACCACCAGGATTGTACAAAACTGCTTGATAGGTGATTCCTGGACTTTGAGAATAAATCAAAGTAGTAGTTAATAACAATAAAAGCGTAATAATTTTTTTCATAATACTTGTATTAATAGAGTTCAAATGAAATTCCGAAAACAACTTGATTAGTTAAAAAGGATAGTTTTTTAGCCGTATCATTTGTTAAATTGATACTTCTAGAATAATTATATCCTAAACTCAAATACCCATATTCTGACAGATTACATTTAGCTTGAATTCCTAATAAAGGACTAAATACAATCCCATTGAAATCTTTTTGATTGGTCAATTCCAATCTAGAATTGTTTATTTTTTGAGAGCCGCTTATGATTGTAGCTGCATTAAATCCCCCTTTTACTGCGAGATCCAAATGATCCGATTTGACAAATGAATACACTAAAGTATTTTGAAAACCAACGTATTCTGATTTCCATTCATAATTATTTGCTTGATCACCTGCATCAGCGTTGTATTGGTTTAATGTAAGTCCAACTGTATAATTCAGATTGTTATCAAAAGCTAATCTTTGCACCTTAATTGGTATTGCAAGGCCGATTTCGTAACTATCTCCTTCTCCTTTCTTTTCAAGCCTATTTACTGTTTCTGATCCATTGTAACGAATCTTATAATTAGTATAATTTTTACCTGTTAAGAAATAAATTTCTTGAGAATATCCCATATTCACCAAGAATAAAAACAATAGTAATAATATTATTTTTCTCATTTTGATTTAAGTATTTTAGTTGAAAAGCGATAGTTTGTTGTTTCAATCTTAGCAAAATAAACTCCATGTGGAAGTTGAGAAAAGTCATAATTAAAACTATTCTGTTCTGTCTCTACTTGTTTATATAAAATTAATCTTCCTCTACTATCAAACAAATTAATTGTAGCAGTTGTACCTATTTCAGAAGTAAATTTAAAATTAGTGATATCGATAACCGGATTTGGATAGACCAACATTGTAATTACCTCTTGAAAAGGCAAAGTGTTTTTGGCTATCCCAAAACTCTGAATGTACCCTTGTCCAATAATTAACTTAGAGGTTTTAAAATTTCCAAAAGCTGCATTTGATTGACCTACGGATTGTGAAACAATCATGCCGTTAGTAATTTTAGAATTGATTCCTTGAGAAGCAATAGCTTGGTGATGAATCTTTTGACCCCAACAGGTGTAAGCTAGAAGTAAGCTTAATAGAAGTTTATGCATAGTAGTGGGGTTACTGTTTTTCAAATTTTTTGCAAAAGTAAATATTATTTAACAATAAATATTGTTTTTGTTAAATAATATTATTTTGATAATTAAATAGCTATTAACAATTAAATACACCTCGTTTGATTTAAAAATTTCAATAGTATCATATAACAAACTGTTCGGTTTCTCACATTGTTTCTCCCATTTTGAAATAATTATAGGTTTTAAAGATATATAATTACAACCAATCATAACCATAATCTTCACATTTATACAATAGCGCTTAAAAAAAATTGAATATATTTATATTTTTAAGGTTAATACCTTAAAAATATTTTTTTATTTCAGGTAATAGCCTCAATTTATTTTAAATATTTCAGGTTATACCCTTATGAAAAATAACAAACAACAATTGCTTTTAAAGCAAACAGATAAGAAATTAGAGCTTTTCAAGGATTTGAAAGCAACTGTAGTTCCAACAAAAGGTTGGATCAATACCTTTCGCACTACATTAAAAATGTCGTTAAGTCAATTGGGAAGTCGCTTAAATATTGCAACGCAAAGTACCAAAGAAATTGAAGAACGTGAAGCAAATGGCACAATTACATTAAACTCACTGCGCGACGTAGCCAATGCCATGGATATGCAGTTGGTGTATAGCTTTGTTTCCAAACATGAATCGTTGGAGCAAATGGTCGAAAAACGTGCGAACGAAATTGTGATGCGAACGAACAGTACGATGACATTGGAGGATCAAAAAATTCTAAGGAAAGAATCGAAAAAGCATTGCGCAAAAAACGAATGAGATTAAAAATGAAATGCCAAAATATTTATGGGACTAACTATTGAATATACAGACGGTCAAACACCTTTAAATGAGGAAGAAAAAGATGGATTAAAAATTCCAATCAATTAATACTCGTGAAGAATTAGACGAATTTGAGCAACTTAATATCGAGAAAGCAATTCAATGGACTTTCGGTAATAAAATAAAAGCAGAACAACTTTTCTCAGAAAAATTCATCAAAGACCTACATAAGCGTATGTATGGTGAAGTTTAGAAATGGGCAGGAACATTTAGAACTTCTGAAAAGAATTTAGGTGTTAAGAATTATCTAATTGCCATCGAACTAAAACAATTATTGGATGATGCCTTTTTTTGGAAAGACAACAACACATATAATTCAGAAGAATTAGCCATTCGATTTAAATATCGATTGGTAAGTATCCATTTTTTTGCTAACGGGAATGGAAGACATTCACGCCTAATGGCAGATTTAATAATGGAAAAAATATACAATAGTAAATTCTTTTCCGGGGTAATTCTTTTTTAGCAAAAGCTAATGAAACTAGAATCAACTATATTAGTTCGGTTCGAAAAGAAGACAATAACGATATTGAACCTCTAATTGCTTTTGCAAAATCCTAAGTATTTAAAAGTTGTACCAATGACCTTAAATTCATTTCAAGGTCATTTTTTATTTTATATTGAACACATAACCCTCACAAAACAAATCGATTCGATTATAAATATATATCACCAACCGATAAACTCCTTAAGAAATTAAGGAGTTTATTTTATGTTTCTTATTCCCATTCCACACAAAGTAATATACCCACTTTTAGTTCGTGAATTTTATTAGTAACTTTGGCAAAAATTAAATCGACTACAATCTACAACTACACAATGTCATCAATTACAACTACAAAAAGCATTTCTAACGGCGTTATGTTGAACGCGTATCCAGATAGTATTGGAACTCAATTAAAGGATATCGTTAGCATGTTGCAACTACCAGAATTCAAGGATACTTTCTCTCTTTTTTATGTATTGCCTACTTTTTTTAATAGTGATTTAGACCGAGGCTTTTCTATTGTTGACTATAACATCAATGAAGAATTAGTTTCCAAACAAGACATCGAAGCCTTGAAAGCTTTGAATATTCAGTTGAAATTTGACATTGTACTGAATCACTTATCCGTTGCTTCTCCTCAATTTAAAGATTTGATTGCTCACGGAGATCAATCCAAATTCAAAGATTTTTTTATTGATTGGAATGAATTCTGGAAAGGAAATGGAACGCTTGGAGAAGATGGAATTATAGTTCCAAATAAAGAATACTTGGACAAACTGTTCATGCGAAAATCAGGTTTACCCATATTAAATATCGTATTTCCTGACGGACAAGAAAGACCCTATTGGAACACTTTTTATCAAAAAATTAGCTTTCAAAAAATCAGTGTTGCCGACTTACAATCACTACCAAGTATTTCAGCTGAAGCAGCTGATGCTATTTGCGAAAAAATAAATTGTGCTATTGACGAAAATATTGATATTCAAACCATTGATTTAGGGCTTGACAAACAACTAACTGCTGAAGTACTGAAAATTGTAAACAGCAAGCGGGAGTATTTAGGCCAAATGGATGTGAATGCCAATTCGCCTTTGGTTTGGGATTTTTACGAAGATGTGTTGGCTAAAGTAGCCAGTTACGGCGGACAAATTTTACGTTTGGATGCCTTTGCGTATTTACACAAAGCTATTGGCGAAAGTAATTTCTTCAACAAACCGGGTACTTGGGAGTATTTGGCTCGAATTAACGAGATCGCCCAACGAAATAATTTACAATTATTACCCGAAATTCACGCCGAATACGGTTTGCATTTGCACGAAGAAGTAGCCAAAGAAGGCTATGCTATTTACGATTTCTTCTTGCCTGGTTTGTGTATTCACGCGATTGAAAAAGGAAGCAACAAAGCGCTTTTGACTTGGGCGAATGACATTATCACCAAAGGTTTGAAAACAGTCAACATGCTTGGTTGCCACGATGGAATTCCTGTTTTGGATTTGAAAGGGAAAGAAGTGAATGGTGTGTACCAAAAAGGATTGTTGGAAGACACCGAAATCGAAGACTTGATGAACCTCATCATTGAACGAGGTGGTTTGGTAAAGAACCTATATGGTGCCGACGGTAAAAAAATATCGTATTACCAAGTGAATGCGACTTACTTTAGTGCGCTTGGAGAAAGTGAACAAAAATTAGCCTTAGCCAGAGCCATCCAACTCTTTATGCCGGGAATTCCTCAAATTTGGTATTTGGATATTTTTGCGGGTGCCAATGATTATGTAGGTGTAGAAAAAGCAGGAAAAGACGGTCACAAAGAAATCAACCGAACTACCTTAAGTGTCGAAGCTATTCAAGAAGGACTGAAAAAAGAAGTCGTTCTAAAACAATTGGATTTGCTTCGCCTACGAAACACCTCAAAAGCCTTCTCAGGAACTTTGGAATTTGGTGAAGCTGCTGAAAATGAATTACACCTTATTTGGAGAAATGAAGACGAGATGGCACAATTGAAAGCCAATTTGACCACTCATAAATTTTCGATTCAGTATAAAGATGATGGCACATTGAAAACATTATAAATAAAAAAGGGTTGTCTCAATAGACAACCCTTTTTTATTTATCGATGGATTTTACCAACCTTGGTGCAAGCCAATTTTCAAGACTTCTTCGTATCGATCTTTATCAAACGAATATAAGTTAGGCGCTTTGTGAGCGACATTACTTTTCTTTTCATCCAATTTCGTCAAAATACCTATTGAAGTTATTTTACGTAGAAAGTTGCGGCGATCGAGTTGTCTGCCTAAAATGGTTTCGTATAATTTTTGTAATTCTGGAATCGTGAATTTTTCTGGTAATAAATTATAGCCCACAGGAACTTGATTCAATTCCATTCGAAGTGTTTCAAGTGCTTTATCAAAAATTTCTTTGTGGTCTACAATTAAACTAGGAACCGCATTACAATCAATCCATTCTACAATTTCATTTTTCCCTTCAGGTTGCGGAACGGCTTTCAAAAAATCAACTAAAGCATAATAACCTATAGTTACAAAACGATTTAAAAACCATTGTCCTTCCTCCGATGAAATTCCATAAAAATCCAATACTTGTTGACTCTTCTCAATAGAATTTCTGTTAGCTTGACCAAAAGTAGCAAATTGCCTTAGAAAAATCCCTTCTAATCCTGTACGTCCCTTTAACACATGAACTGCAGCCTCATCAATCCCTTCATCTAAAAGAACAAAACCTCCTGGCAAAGCCCAATCTTCACTGAATTTGGTTTTGATTAACAATACTTTTAATTGATTGTCATGAAATCCAAAAATAACACAATCCGTAGATAAACCCGGTTGGTAATTTTTTTGGTTTGCGATAACTTCTTTTAACATGAATTTGATTTTAGAATTGTTGCCGTTTTTGGGTGCAACGAATATACTATATATACCGAAACGGTCAAAATTTATAACGAACCAAAAAATAAGGGATACTAAAACAAATTAGCATCCCTTATTACACTACAATCTACTCTACTTTATAGTTGTTTTGAATTTTAGTTTATTTCACCAATTCAAATGTTGTTTTTAATCGAATATCTGATGAAGAGGTTCCAATCATTACATCAAAATCACCTGCTTCTGTATTCCATTCTAATTGCTCGTTGTAGAAGGCTAATTTTTCTTTGTCAATTGTAAATTGAATTGTTTTTGTTTCGCCAGCATTCAAATAGATTTTTTGAAAATCTTTTAATTCAATAATGGGACGAACTACTGAACCTACTTTGTCTCTTAGATACAATTGCACTACTTCATTTCCTGCAAATTTTCCCGAATTGGTTAATTGAAAACTAACTTCAATTGTATCAGCATCAGTGATCTTATTTTTAGACAATTTCAAGTCAGTATAATTAAAAGTGGTATAACTCAAACCGTGTCCGAAAGCAAATTTCGGGCTGTTTTTCAAATCGGTGTAAGCCGAAACATAGTTGAAAGCCGTTTCATTAGGCGCTGGTCTTCCAGTATTAAAATGGTTGTAATAAATGGGCAATTGACCTTCCTCTCTCGGAAATGTCATTGGCAATTTCCCTGACGGATTGTAATCGCCAAATAACACATCTGCAATAGCATTACCAGCTTCAGTTCCTAACCACCAAGTATATAAAATAGCCGGTGCCGTATCTGCAGTTTGATTAAAAACAAGAGGGCGTCCAGCATTAATCAAAACAACCACAGGTTTTCCTGTCGCTTGCAATGCTTGTACCAATTCTTCTTGTACGCCTGGTATGTGAATATTACTTCTACTTTTAGCTTCTCCACTCATATTGCCTCTCTCACCGATACTCACAATTACCACATCGGCTTGATTAGCGACTGCAATAGCTTCTGCAAATCCATCTTTATTCGTGCCCTCGATTTCACAACCTTTAGCATATAATAATTGGGTGTTTTGACCCAATTTATTTTGCAAACCTTCCCATTGGGAAACTACATGTTTGTTGTAATCTAACTCAGGCAATTCCACTGCCCAAAATCCCATATTTTCTTTATGTTCTTTTACCAAAGGACCAATAAAGGCAATCTTTTTCAAGTCTTTTGACAAAGGTAAAAGCTGTTTTTCATTTTTCAATAAAACAATACTTTTGGCCGCCATATCACGTGCAATTTTTCGATGCAACGGATTGTTTAATTCTTTGGCTTCGCGTTTTGGATTAGAATATTTGTAAGGATCGTCAAATAATCCCAATTCCATTTTCTTTCTTAAAATACGTTTTACAGCATCGTCAATCAAAGCTATATCTACTTTACCTTCTTGAACTAATTGTCCCAAATTGTAACGGTAGGCATTACTTTCCATATCCATATCGCTTCCAGCTGTAATAGCTAGTTGAGCCGCTTCTTTGTTGTCTTTCACATTTCCGTGATTGACCATTTCGCCAATAGAACCCCAATCAGAAACAACAAAACCTTGAAAATTCCATTTGCCTTTTAAGATATCTCTTTGCAGATATTTATTCCCCGTAGCGGGTACCCCATTCAAGTCGTTGAACGAATTCATAAATGTTGCAGCTCCAGCATCCAAAGCGGCTTTAAATGGAGGCAAATAGGTTTCCCACAACATTCGATCACTCATGTCAACTGAATTGTAATCACGTCCTCCAACAGCAGCTCCATATCCAACAAAATGTTTAACACAAGCCATCACTGAATTCACATCTCCTAAATTACCTTGAAATCCTTTTACTCTTGCAGTCGCAATTTTAGACCCTAAATAGGTATCCTCACCTGCTCCTTCCATGACACGACCCCAACGTGGGTCACGAGCAATATCAACCATGGGTGCAAAAGTCCAATGAATACCACTAGCCGAAGCTTCAACAGCGGCGATTCGAGCACCCAAAGCAATGGCATCCATATCCCAACTTGCCGCTTCGGCTAAGGGAATAGGAAAAGTTGTTTTGTACCCATGAATGACGTCTTGTCCAAACAACAACGGAATTTTTAATCGGGATTGCATGGCCAATTCTTGGTATTGGCGCGTATATTTTGTGCCAATTACATTCAACATCGAACCGATCAAACCGTTTTTGATTTCAGCTTCTTTATTGGGATTGATGGTAATTGGACCTGTTGCCTGATTATTACCAGTGTATTGATTTAACTGACCAATTTTTTCCTCCAAAGTCATTTGTTTTAACAATGCTTCGACTTTTTGATCAATTGTTTTTTGTTGAGAAAATCCTAATATGGAGAAAAATAACAACCCAATAAAACTTACTTTTTTCATGTATTCTATTTTAAATATAAATTAATAAACCAACGTTTGAATAGCGTGTGGCGGTATTTCAACTATTGTTTTTTCAGTGCCTAAAATCAAATTGTATTTTATCTTGTCTGAAGATGAATTCATAACTACTGTCACAAAACTTCCATCGAAATTCTTAAATGTAGTACTTAACAAATTACTTCTACTTGAAGCTGTACTTATACGTTTGGCATCAGGGCGTATAAATTTAGAAAAATGCCCGATATAATAATAACTTGGAGTATAAATTAACTCCCCGGTTTTCATATCCGCATGTATGGGTGCAAAACAAAAATTCCCTTTATGATTAGGCCCACCATTTTCATCCAAAAGAATATTCCAATCGGTCCACCCAACCGTTCCATTATTAAAATCATTAATCATCGAAGTTCCGTAACGTTCTGCATTCCCCCAAAATTGATATTTTTTGGCATCAAAACTTTCTACACAACCTTCGGTAAACAATAAATTTTTAGAAGGATAAGCTTCATATACTTTACGAACATTATCAAACATGGGCTGTCCACCAGACCATGTTTCATACCAATGAAACCCCATTCCCCATGCGTATTTAGAAGCTTCTGGATCATCAAAAATTACATTAGCTCTATAATTCATTAAATCACGATTATGATCCCAAACTACTATTTTTTTTGAACTTAAACCCTCTTTTTGCATTGTTGGTCCAAGATAATTTTTAAGAAAATTTCTTTCGGCATCAGCAGTGAACAAACAGGATTCCCAAGTTTGTGTCGCCATTGGTTCATTTTGAATCGTAATTCCCCAAATAGGCATGCCTTCTTTTTCGTAGGCTTTTACAAACTTGGCATAATAATTTGCCCAAGCCTGATAAAATTCGGGTAATAAGGTTCCTCCTTTAAGCATAGTTTTGTTACTTTTCATAAAGGACGGAGGACTCCAAGGGGAAGCATACAAAAGCAAATTTCCTCCTGCAGATTGAATGGCACGTTTGATCATTGGAATTCGATATTTCTTGTCATGATCAATTGAAAATGTTTTCAATTCCTGATCTCCTTCTTGAATGTAGGTATAACTTTCACTTGCAAAATCAGAACTATGAATAGAAGTTCGCAACAAAGAATACCCTATCCCATTTTTTTTATCATAATAGGCTGTGAGCAACTCCGCTTGTTTAGCTACACTTAATTTTGCAAAAACCTCAGCACTTGCATCGGTTATTGCGCCTCCAATTCCCATAAAATTTTGGAAGGATTGAGTAGGATTTACATAAACTGAAATCTCGCTTTCAATAGGTTGTTGAGAAGGGATAAAATTTAGGTTGTTTGTTGGGGTCAAACGTAAATCTGTATTTTCTGCTGTAGTAAATACTTGGATTAACTTTTCTTTAGAATGTAACTTTTGTATCTCTTGCCCGTAACTTGAAAAGGACATGATTATTATACTTAAAATACTGTATTTTAACATGGTTTGAAATTTGAATAGTTTACCAAATAAAAGTAGCAACAGCACCTGCATCAATAGCGGTTGTAACCCATTTTCCATTTGACTTTATGTTAAATAATTCATTAGTAGATCCATCATTTTCAATGATAAGAACTGTTTTTCCCGCTGGTGTTTTAAACGCCACTGAATTTAAATTAGCCGTTTGATTTGAAGCAATACGAACCGAACCCGCAGGAACAAATTTAGAAGCATGAGCAATAATATAATACCCAACATTTCGCTCAAAACTATCAGAACCATTTATAGTTAAACCACCTTTACAAGTAGAACATCCGCCTGGGGTAAAAGGTCTAAAATTAGCATCGTTAGCTAGATTCCATTCCATTGCCACTTTGCTCCAGTTGCGCATAGAACCAATAATTACATTTTTCAAATGCCACTTTAGGTCACCATCAAAAGTGCCTGAAGTACCCGTATATTGTTCGGTAAAATAAAGGTTCTTATTTGGGTAAGCATTATGAACGGTAGACATAGCACTTATATCACCTTCATACAAATGAAATGCAGAACCATCCACATAGGGATTAGCGCCAAAATCATTTAATATCTCCAAGGGATATTCTGGTTTATTGCAATTATGATCGTAAATTATAATTTTGGTATTCAAATTAGCATTGGCAAAAGCAGGCCCTAAATGATTTTTAATAAAATCTGCTTGTTGCAAAGCGGTCATATACATACTCGGATTATTTCCTGGATGTAAGGGTTCATTTTGAGGAGTAATTGCAGTTATTGCAATGCCTTCCTCTTTCATTTTTTGAATATATTTTACAAAATAATTTGCATAAACTCGGTAAAATTCTGGCTTTAGACTTCCTCCAATAAAGCTATTATTATCTTTCATCCAGGTAGGTGGTGACCAAGGTGTTGCTATAATTTTCATTTGCGGATTGATTGCCAAAATTTCTTTTAACATTGGAATCAGGTCATTTTTATCGGGGTTCAAACTGAATTGTGATAAGTTTACATCTGTTTGACCTGAAGCTAAATCATTGTAAGAAAATGGAGCCGCATTCAAATCAGAAGCTCCAATGCTAATTCGGAGATAGCTAATTGAAATCGAATTGTCATTTTTTCCGAATAATTCTTGCAATAAATCTTTTCGTTTTTGCGTATTCAATAGGTTAATACTCCTCGCACTTCCACCTGTCAAAGTAAAACCAAAGCCATCAATAGTTTGATAGGTTCGTGAGGCATCTACTTCAATACTTGGATATACATTGTAAGTAGATCCAAATGTCAAAATTCCAGTTTGCTTTTGTAGAAAAGTATTTTTGGCTCCATTGGTTAACCAATAATCCACTTCATTAACTTGTTGTGGTGGGGTTATAGGAGTAATCGCAGGAGAAACTGTCTCGCTTGTTGATGAACAACTCAATAAGCTGATGGATAAACTTAGTAACGAATATAAGATCATATTTTTAGGCATAAATTAATTGGAACATCAAAATTATTTAATTTCAACATAAACAGGAAAATGATCTGAAGGGTATCTCAGATCTTTTGAGTCTGATAAGACCGCATACTTTTTTACTTCTAATTTAGCCTCTTTAGAAATAAAAATGTAGTCTATTCTTTTACTCACTGGTTTGTCAAATTCAAAATTATTAAAGGTTCCATTAGGTCCAAATGGTTGTTGTAAACTAATTTCACTTGCGTCATTCATTTGCATTTTAAGAGCTACAATTGATTTGTCGTTGGGTTCCAAATTAAAGTCACCCATAAACACAACAGGATACTGATCTGTATTATACTGTTCAATTTTTGAAAGTATTAGTTTAATTCCATTAGCCCTTGCTTGCTCCCCAATATGATCTAAGTGAGTATTAAATATCCAAAATTTTCTTTTGGAAGTTATATCCTGAAAAAGAGCAAATGTACATACGCGATGACAAGCAGCATCCCAACCTTTAGATATTGCATCAGGTGTTTCAGATAGCCAAAAAGTATTCGTTGTTATTACTTTTAGCTTTTCTTTTTTATAAAAAATATTGGAGGACTCTCCTATACCTTCGCCTTCTCTACCTATACCAACTTGGTTGTAGTGTGGAAGCATTTGCTCTAAATCTAGAACTTGATTAGGCATTGCTTCTTGTACCCCCATAATATCAGGTTCGTAGAATTGAATTTGTGAGGCAAAAAAATCTTTTCGAACTGGCCAAGCATTTTGTCCATCAGAAGCAACATCCAACCGAATATTATAAGACATCAGTTTTAAATTTTGACTATAGGATAAACATCCTAGAATCAAAAAAAAATAAATCCAAAATCCATTTGTGGTTTTCATAATGAAATAGTATCAATTCTTCAAGAAAGCTTTTATCCAACTTACAAATAAAAGCTTTTTATGAAGAACTCTAAGTTAACAAACCTTTTTAATTGAAAACTCTGATGTAATCTACTTCGAAAGTAGATGATGTAAAACTAGGAGCAATTGCACCGCCAAAATTACCACCCATTGCACAATTAATTATCAAGAAAAAGTTTTGATTAAATGGTAATGATGAATTATTTGTGAACGTATGGAACAAGTTGCCATCGACATAAAATTTTATACTGTCGGCTCTCCAGTCTAATGTATAAATATGAAACTCTGAAGACGCATTTGTAATTGTAGTGGTTCTTGAAACCGCATTACCTCCTGAAAAATTGGGATAATGTAGGGTACCATAAATTTTGTTTTGTGTATTTCCTACGTGCTCCATGATATCAATTTCGCCACAAGCAGGCCAACTAGCTGTTGTAATATTATTTCCTAACATCCATAAAGCAGGCCATGTTCCACCACCTAATGGTAATTTTGCTTTAATCTCTACTTTACCATATTTGAAAGAAAATTTACCTTGTGTTTTAATTCGAGCGGAAGTATAACTACTTCCTTGATAGGTCTCTTTAATAGGAGTAATAATTAACTTACCGTTTAATACTTTAACATTCTCGGGACGATTCGTATAGTATTGTGCTTCATTATTACCCCATCCCCAATCTCCAGTACCTAAATCGTAAGCCCATTTGGTTGCATCAGGTGCGCCATCAACATCAAATTCGTCTGCCCAAATTGCTTTTGGAGCAACATAAAGTGTTAATGCAACAGAAGTGCTAATAAATTGTGAGCCATTGTAGGCAGATACATAAACGGTATATGAATTTGTTCCGCCAGCATTATAGGTATACGTTAATGATCCTGTTGTAGTTTCTTTAGTTTCACCATCTCCAAGAGCAATCTTATAGGATTTTGCATTGGTTGCGCTAAATGTGAAACTAACCGTTCCACTACCATCTCCATTTGGATTTTGTGTTGAAACGCCCACTGGAGTTGCAACAACTACTAAGTTTGATGGTTTTACTACCGCTTCACCTCCAGATGTACCAGCAGAATCGCTACTACATGAAAAAAACATAAACGCCGATAAGAAAATACTTAACATAAGCTTAGAATTAGTGAAATTATTAAATTGTTTTTTCATTTTTAGATCTATTGGTAATAAAGAATAAACTCAGAATCAATAGTGATTCTGAGTTTATAAAGATTAATACTATTGTGCTGGTACTAATTTTAAATACCACGCATTTCCAGATTCAGGACCGTATCCTAAAACGCGTAAATGCATTGCTGTTGGAGTGATCGATAGAATTTCATATTCTTTTTGCACAGATGCAACACCGATATAGGTGTCTACTCCAGACAATACAATACTGGTTTGAGTTGAAGGAGTGGATGCTGCAAAACCAGAAGATGCACTTGCAAAACTAAATGCTGAAGTTCCTCCACCGTATGCATAGCAACCTTCGTCTCCAGAAGCAGGTATTCCTGGTAAACTAGTGAAAGCACCCGTTTTTGTAAAGGCTCCATCAGGATTAGTTACTTGCAAAGTATAATTGAAAGCCCCAAGTTTGGTAAATTTAAATGTGGTAGTGTAGAAACAATTGGCTGTAGCTACTTTTTCATTAACATTAGCAGACCACCAGATTGGTGCAGGATTATCAGCAGGACCTACTCCAAAATGCGCAGGAACTGATTTATCTACCACCCAAGTCTTGTTTGAATCTCCAGTTAAAGCCGTAACAATTGAGGCTGCTGGAGCAAAACTAACTTTAACAGTAACTTCTTTTGTAACTGTTGTTGCTACACCTCCTGCACCATAAGCTACAATTGTAATTTGGTACGTTTTGGTTCCATTGGTAGAATACTTTTTAGTGATTTTTCCATTTGGAGCATCCACTAAATCTACAGCATCGTCAGCGTCAAAATCAACTTTTGTAGCCAATATATTTTTTCCTGTGATGGTGAAATTAACAACTCCAGTTCCATCACCATTTGGATTTGCAGTAGTTTTACCTGCAACATCGGCAACAACTGTTAGCTCAGACGGACTTGTTAAAGCACCAAATTCATAAGTATCTTGTTCACAACTGGTAAAACCAATTGCAATTAATACTAGCATAAAATATTTTATATTTTTCATTTTATATCCTTTTTAAAATTAAACTCTAACAAGTTTGAAATACCAAAAACCACCTCCAAAATTGATTACTACTTCCAAAGTATTATTCCCATTTGAAAGCAATGCAGAATAAACTCTTGAATTCGGAACCGTTGCACTTGCATTAAGTTCTCCAGCATTGGTTGCTTTTGCTAATCCTAAATAAGCTCCTACACCGTTTAATGTAATTGTATTTGTACTTGAATTGTACGTATAGGTAGCATTTGCTGAACCATTATGAGGCGCCACTGGAGTGCCACAGGCATCAGCTGTACCTTGCCAAGCTTCTAGCCATGTTGTAGAACCCTGAACATTATTAAACGTTCCGTTTGTATTGAAAACATAAGTATCATCAAATAAACAAGCACGAGTGGTTACGTCAGCTGTAGTATTTTGCCACCAACTGAAATCAGTTGCTGAAGGCCCCACTTTTAAAGCACCTGCTTCTGGAGCTAATTTCCAAGTTCCTTGGATACCTGAAGCTGGTGTAGGGTTTTTATAAAAATACAAATTGTCAATAAATACAGTACCTCCTGATGATGAAAATAACATTTGAGTGATCGCCGATTTGTTTGTAGTAAAATCTGATAAAGGAATATCTACACTTACCCAACTCATTCTAGTAACCGTTGACAAATCAACTTGAGATTCTTTAGTAGGTCCATTCGGCTGACTTGTATTTACAATTTTGAAGCCAAGTGTAGTTGCATCTGGTGTCCAATAATCAAAATGCACATAGGTCATATTCGATAAATTAGTTGCGTTACCATAATCCGTAACAATTCCAGTATAATTAAGCGCACCATATTTCAAAATGTTATTTGATCCAATGGTTACATTAGTCAAAACCGTTGATTGTCCCCAACCTGGATTCCATTCAGAAACTCCAATATTAGTATAAGCATCACTAAAAATAGATACTACATCACCAGCAATTCTACTAGGAGGTGTTGGAGCTACAGTAGTAGGAGCCATGATGGCAGTAACTACAAAATCTTCTTGGTAGTTAGTAGTTCTGATAGCACCACTTTTAGATACAATTTTTATTGTGTAGGTACCTGCATTTGCATAAATATGAGAAGTAGCTTCTCCATTATTTACTTGAACTGGAACTTCATTAGCAACATCCCCAAAATACACTTCATAAAACAAAGCAAAATCTGCTGTAGCACGAACTGTTACTTTTTTAGAAATAGCTCTGTCATTCTCAATAGTTACTACTAAATTTTCAGGAGATCTAAAAGATACATTAATTTGTTGTGTACTTTCAGTTCTTTTACCTGTAATTCCAATTGCAACAATTTTAACAGTATAAACTCCTTCTCTGTAAATATGAACTGCTGAACTACCTGCGCTCACTATTGCAGGTTGTGCAGTTCCATCCCCAAAATACACTTCAAATTTAGTAGCGCCTTCTCCACGAGGAGTTAAAGTTACTTTACCAGAGTTATTTTGAGTAATTGTCGCTAAAGCAGACACTGCTGCTGGATCGGAGGCACTAGCCAAGAAACTGGTGTCGCCATCAATTCCTTCCGGAACACTACAACTTATTGTTACAGCTAGCATTAATAGAAAGCTGAATAGTAATTTTATATTTTTCATAGTTATCTAAATTTATTGATTATATCCAGGATTCTGAACCAATTTAGTGTTTAGCAATTCTTTATATGGAATTGGGAAAACTTCATTTTTACCTGCTTTAAAACCTCTTGAGGCCAATTTAGTAGCTGCATCCCCCCAACGAACTAAGTCAAAGAAACGGTGCCCTTCACCAGCTAATTCAGCTCTTCTTTCAGCTTTAATTGCAGCCAAAGAAACTGGAGTACTGGCAAGCCCAACTCTAGCTCTAACAGCATCCAATAAAGCTTGCGCTCTAGCACCAGTTCCGCCCAAAGCTTCTGCTTCCATCAAATAAGAGTCAGCCAAACGAATTACATACGAATTTTGTCTGTAATTCAATACCGGCTCACCTGTTCCTGTTGTAACATCAGAACGTCTTGGAATAAATTTATTCAAGAAATAACCTGTGTCTTGATACCCTCCAATGTAAGAAGCTTTTCCTCTTGTTTGCAAGTCTTTCATATCTAAAACTGTTGCAGCAAAACGTGGATTCAGTTTAATAAAATCATAGAAATCTTGTGTAAAAACATTAAAACTCCAACCCGATGGTAAATCTGGCGCATCAGAAGCAATTTTAGAATAGGTTCTTGGCCCACACATTACATTCGTTGAATTTCCTTCATCAACTCCGTTACCCCAATTTTCCCATCCGATACTAGAAGCGTTGGTATGAGCAACTTCTAAAATGGATTCTGTGTTGAATTTATTATTTACCGTCCATAAATCTGCGAAATTTGCCAATAATCGATATCCATATTGACTAGTTCCACCTGGTGTTCCATTTACAGCAGCTAATTCTGTAGCAGCTTGCGAATTTTTATTTTGATATAAATACACTTTACCTAATAAAGCACGCGCAGCACCCTTAGTAAAACGAGCGGATTCTGCAGCAGAAACAGTTGTTGGTAAATTAGTAATTGCTTCTGTCAAATCTTTTTCAATTTGAGCATAAACTGCAGTTGGATTAGCCTGAACAACGGTGTAAAATTCCGAAGAAGACATTGGTACAGTAATTAATGGAATGTTTTTAAACATTCTAACTAAATTAAAATAATAATTCGCACGCAAAGCTTTTGTTTCGGCAGTATAACGATCTATCAACGCAGCATCCATTGGAACAGAAGCTAACTTAGTTAACAAATAATTTGCTCTAAAAATCCCTTGATAATGATCATTCCACAAACTAGAAGGCATAATATTTGCATTAATTGTGTAGTTTGAAAACCCTTGGATTCCAGCTCCATCTGTAGCTCCACCACCACCTGCATAATGATCGTCAGAACCTGCATTCATCATGGTAATCATATTCTCAAAACCCCCTGAATTTTTTCTCATGATGTCATAAACAGCAACTAATCCAGCAAAGGCTTGTTCTTGATTTTGATAGTAATTACTCTCCAGATTAGTTCCTTTAGGCTCCACATCTAAATACTCTTTAGAACATGAACCTAATGATATAACTGCGGCAGTTACAAAAGATAATAATTTAATATTTATTGTTTTCATAATTTAATTTATATTAAAATTGAACATTTGCACCAAACATGAAAGTACGTGCTTGAGGATAATATCCTCTATCAATACCTAAAATATTTCCGCCAATTTCTGGGTCAAAACCTGTATACTTAGTCAACGTAAGTAGGTTTTCTCCAGTTACATAAAAACGAACTTTTTGTGCTCCTACTTTATTTACAAAACTTGATGGTAAAGTATATCCTAATTGAACTACTTTAAGACGGATGTAATCTCCTTTTTCTAAATAAAAATCAGAAGAATTTCCAAAATTTCCATTAGTATCATTGTTTGTCAATCTAGGATAAGTAGTTGAAGTTCCTGGGCCTGTCCATCTAGATAATGCTTCCGTTTGATAATTAGCATTCAAAATATCCAATCGTCTTATCCCTTGGAAAATATGATTTCCTGTTGCTCCTTGAGCAAAAGCCATCAAATCAAATCCTTTGTATTCTAGATTTAAAGTCAAACCAAAAGTAAATTTAGGAAGTGGACTTCCTAAAAATTGCTTATCATCATTAGTAATGGCGCCATCACCATTAGTATCTGTCCAACGGAAATCTCCAGGACGTGCATTTGGTTGAATTAAACCACCTGCTGAATTGGTATAAGCATTAACTTCATCTTGAGTTTGGAAGATTCCTGCAGTTTTAAAACCATAAAAGGAATTGTAAGATTGACCCACTTGTGTTCTAGTAATTTCTCCCATTGATTGAAATCCTGCCACACCATTAGTAATAAATTGTTTTCCTTGGCCTAAGAATGTAACCTCATTTTTAAGATAAGATACGTTACCATTAGCAGAGAAATTAAATTCTCCCATTTTTTTACGGTAACCTAATTCTACCTCGATACCTTTATTTTCCATGTCAGCAACATTTCCTAAAGGACTACCCGTTGCTCCTACATAACCTGGTAAATCAACATATTGAAGAATTCCAATTGTTTTTTTGTTGTAATATTCAACAGTTAAATTCAAGTCGTTGAATAATTTGGCATCAAATCCAACGTTGAACTGAGAAGTTTCTTCCCATTTCAAATCAGGATTAGAAGGTGCACTAGGACTATTTCCAGAAGATATAGTAGAACCTGCACTACCAAAAGTATAGTTACGACCACCATCAATTAAAGCTAAGAAACCATTAGCAGCAATGGCATCATTTCCAACTACACCATAACCTCCTCTAATTTTAAGTGAGTTTACTATCTTATTTTCTTTCCAAAAACCTTCTTTAGAAACTACCCATCCCGTTGAGAAAGATGGAAAAATTCCAAATTTATTATTTGGTCCAAAATTTGAAGAACCGTCACGACGAATAATACCTGTAAATAAGTACTTTTCATTGAAAGCATAATTCAAACGAGAAAATAATGAAGTTACTCTATGTTCCTGAGTTGTATAAGATGCTCCAACACGTTGTGCAGTTGGCAAAGGAAAGTTGAAAGATGCTTCTCTATAATCGTTAACTGGTAAATTAGTATGTGCTACATAAGAACCTCTTGTATTATTATCAATATAAACCCCTTGACCAACTAATACAGTAAAATCATGTGAACCAATATTTTTAGTATACGATGCTGTGTTCTCAATATTCCATGCAAATGTTTGATTAGTGGCACGAGTCAAACTATTTTGAGAAGACAATACTGTAGGACTTAAATAAAATTTAGGTGTAAATGCCTCATCACCCCAATAGGCTATTTTACCTCCCATAGAAGATCTAATTTTAAGATTTTCGATTGGTTTGATTTCAGCAAAAACATTTCCAATAAAATCGTCAGACCAATTGTAGTTTCCTAAACGTGTATTTACGTAGGCAACTGGATTTGACATTTCTTGTCCCACTATAGAAGAAATACCGTAAGGATTTCCATTAGCATCTCTAAAAACAGGATTGCTTGTATAAATAGATGAATTAGCTACAATAGGATCTGTAATTACAACGGGAGTAATAGGATCTAAATTCAAAGCTGAACTTAATGGACCTCCAAATTCACTATTAGTATTACCTAAACCTACACCTTTTTGATGTGTATAACCCAAAGTTTGACCTATTTGAATTTTTTTACTCAAATTATGAGTGGAGTTCAAACGAATACTTTTCTTATTGAAATTAGAAATTGGTTTTGAAACAATACCTTGTTGATCTTGAACACTAAATGAAGCAAAAAAAGTAGAAATATCATTTCCACCACTAAAACTAACTTCATGATTAGAACGTTGTGCATCATTACTGAAAATTTGTTTTTGCCAATCAGTTCCTTTACCTAAACTAGTTAAATCAGAATATAAAATTGGACCACCTCCTGCAACAGATTTCTCGTTCATCAAAGCACCATATTGTGTAGCATTTAATAATTTAAGGGTTTTTTCTGGAGCAGAAACACCAGTAAACCCAGTATAATTAACACTAATCTTCCCCGATTTTCCTTTCTTAGTTGTTACTAAAATAACACCTGATGCAGCACGCGCACCATAGATAGCCAAAGAAGCAGCATCTTTAAGCACTTCGATAGATTCAATATCAGATTGATTAACAAAACCAATTCCTCCAGAATCTACAATAACACCATCAACAACCCACAAAGGATTATTTCCTCCATACGTATCAAAAGTGGTTAAACCTCTAACACGCACTGTTGAAGCGGCACCTGGCTGACCCGATTGTGCAGCAATAGTAACACCAGAAACTCTACCTTGGAGTGTTTGTTCTATTCTACCATTAGGTACTTTCTCTAAATCTTTTGCTTTAACGCTAGAAATTGCACCAGTTACAACACTCTTCTTTTGAGTACCATACCCTACTACAACAACTTCATTTAAATCTTGAGATTGCGACTTTAACTTAAAAGTTAATGACGTTTTACCATTAATGGATTGTTGAATAGAAGCATATCCAATATAACTTACAACTAAAACACCATTTTTAGGAGCTTTAATTTCAAATGCTCCATCAAAATCTGATGTTGTTGCCTTGGATGTCCCTTTCAATAAAACGGTAGCCCCTGGGATAGACAAACCATTATCATCATACACTTTCCCCTTCACGACAAGATCTTGTGCTTGTGCATAAATAGAGAAAAACAAAGACAAAAAACAAAAAATAAATAATTTCGTTAATTTCATTTTTCTAAAATTTTGGTTAATTAATTAGTAATATGGCACAATATTATTGTAATTATTTTTAATAAAAGAAAAAATAATCTATACAAAAACACATCAAATGCTAATTTTAGAAAATACAAAAACACAACAAAAAAATCATAACAATTTGATTGTCAATTTTTTAAAAAAATAATAAATATATTTGTAAAAAAATAAAATCTGAAAGTAACTTACAAATGGCAATTTGAATTAAATTAGCAAAAATTGAACTTTTCTACTTCTGTATTTTACAAAATTTAACTATGAAAATCATAAAAAGAAACTCTTTTCTTGTATTTTTCCTATTACTTCACTCTGTATTTGTAGGCCAGGTGAAAAGCATTGGTATTCCAGAAATTAGAAACTACAAAAGGACGGATTATAAGGGTGGTACCCAAAACTGGAATATAGACCAAGACGCTAATAATAATTTATATTTCGCCAATAATGATGGAATGTTTATGTTTGACGGAACCGTTTGGTCCAAATATGAACTACCTAACAAATCCGTTGTCCGATCTTTAAAAACGCATTCGTCTGGAAAAATATTCGTGGGGGGGTATAATGAATTCGGTTATTTCAAACCAAATAGTAATGGAAAATTGGTCTATTTTTCATTATCTAAATTCCTAAAGAATAAGAATACTATTTCAATTGACATTATTTGGAAAATACATCAACTCAAAAACGAAATAATTTTTCAATCGTTTAATGCAGCCTATATCTTTAAAAACAATCAGTTAAAAATTATAAAAGCACCTACTCGATTTCAATTCTCTTTTCTTGTAAAAAACACTTTATATTTTCAAGATATCAATAAAGGTATTTTAAAATATAGCAATGGAAATTTAACTGCAATTCCAAACTCTACTTTACTCAACAATACTGAAATTTGGGGGATGTTTCCAATTGATAATAAAATAATTATAAGCACATTAGACAAGGGACTTTACATTTATCAAAACAACAAAATTGCACCTTGGGATACCGATGCAAATTGGTTCATTAAAAAAAATAGTGGCCTTGGTGGTGTTGCAATGAAAAACAATCATCTCGTACTGAATTCAGTTGTAGATGGAGTAATTATTTGTGATCGAAATGGGAAAATCATTCAACATATCAACCGAAAAAAAGGCCTACAAAACAACACCTCTTTAACGTCATTTATCGATAAAAATGAGAACCTTTGGTTAGGATTAGACAATGGAATATCTTTTTTAAATGAAAATTCTCCATTTACATTTTTTGGGTCGAGTTACAATTTAAGTACAGTTTATGCTACTATTGTACATAAAGAAATATTATATGTTGCTACCAACCAAGGCGTATTTTACCATCGATGGAGCATCCCCTTTAGAGAAGAGGATTTTCAACTTATAAATGGTACAGAAGGCCAAGCTTGGAACCTACAACTTATAAATGGTACTTTATTTTGCGCCCATAATAGAGGTGCATTTATATTAAATGGCAATTTGATATCACAGACACTAGACAGTACTGGATACTGGAGTTTTAAAGGTGTTCCGGGCAAACCTGATAAGATAATTGCCTCTAACTACAATGGTTTTTCTCTATTAGAAAACAGGAATGGAAATTGGGTGTTAATAAATCAAATAAAAGGATTTTCAAAATCTGTAGGTGAATTTGAGCTTTCCAATACTAATTTATGGGTTAAGAAAGATGAGAATTTATTCCAATTAAAATTAGACTCGAATTACTCTAGATTTATAAGTATAAAAACACACAAGAAGCTATCTGAAAAAGACAGTGGGATTACCAGTGTTCAGCGGATAAAGAACTCAGTTGTTTTTCAATATAATAATCATTTTTACACCTACTCAGAAAAGAAAAACAAATTTGAACCCAATATGTTTTTGACAAAAATATTTCAAAAAATTCCAAAAACTAACACGATTGTGGAAGATAAGGCTGGAAATATTTGGTATGTTGTTAAGGAGACATTAGGGGTTTTAAAAAAGACACCAAATGGAACATACACAAATACTAGTAATCCGTTTCTCAATTTCACACAATATCTAGTATACAATAATCTATCAATTAATACTCTAGATTCTAAAAATATATTTATAGGACTAACCGATGGATTAGTACATTATGATTCCAATCAGTTAAACAACATCAACAGCAAACCAAAAGTATTTATTCAAGATTTCACAACTCAAGAAACTACAATTTACAATAGTTCAAATACATCTGTTGATAAAAAAATAACCATCCCATACGCTTCCAATTTCGTGAAATTTAGATTTTCATCTCCGACATTTGAAAATGTTGAAAATATAAAATATTCATACAAATTAAACGGATTTGACGAGGAATGGAGTAACTGGTCGTCGGCAACAATTAAAGAGTATACAAATCTTAGAGAGGGAAAATATACAATGAATGTTAAAGTCAAAAATAGTTTTGGAATTATTTCAGACACCGCATCCATACCCTTTACAATTTCACCTCCTTGGTACAGACATTTTATTGCTTATCTATTTTACTTGATATTGATTGGAGCAACTATTCGTGTTATTCGGGATAGAATTAAAATTAAAATTCGAAGAAATAAATATTACGAAACAATAGAACAACGTCGATTGTACTTAGAAAAAGAAGCTAGAATCCGTCAAGAACAATTTAATTTAGAAAAAGAAATTGAAAAATTAAATAATGACAAACTACAGCTCAATTTATTAGCAAAAGATAAAGAACTGGTAACCAATTCACTACAGGTGGTGAAAAAAAACAAAATCTTGAATGGTATAATTCAGCGATTGAAAGATATAGACACCTCTACTTTTGATGAAACTAATAAATTTCAATTTGAAAAATTACGTAAAAGTATCCTTAAAGAAGTGAATTCGGATAAAAGCTGGAAGGATTTAGAAAAGCATATAAAAAATGTACACTTTGAATTTTTAAAACGGCTAAAAGAAAAACATCCGACAATTTCTCCGAGAGAATTGGATTTGTCAACCTATTTATTGATGAATATGTCAACAAAAGAAATCTCTGAAATTATGAATATTTCAGGAGGTGGAGTAGAACTTGCTCGTTATCGTTTAAGAAAAAAATTAGAGCTTGAAAAAAAGGAAAGTTTAACCGGATATTTAATGCGAATATAAAATAGATCCACTAAAATAAGTCCCACTATATTTCCAATAAATCCAAAGCTCGTTCTAAAGCCATTCCCCTAGAGCCCTTAATTAAGATAGTGCTGTCGTTAATTTTTTGTTTATTTAAATACGTTGCTAATTCATCAAAAGTTGCATGAAAATGGAAATTTTTTGCTTCTAAATTATGGGCAAAAAAATCAGCACCAACAAAATGAAAATCAATTTCATTTTGATTAGACAAAGAATCTACAATTTGTTTGTGTTCGTATAGACTTTCATCCCCTAATTCAAACATATCTCCTAAAATGGCCATTTTATTTGGGCGATCTAACTGTTTGAAATTTTCAATTGCTACAGCCATACTACTTGGATTGGCATTGTAAGCATCTAAAATGATTTGGTTTGTTCCTTTAGCAATCATTTGTGATCGATTGTTTTCTGGAATATACCCTTCTAAAGCGGCCTTGATAGACGCATTAGGAACTTCAAAGTAATTACCGATTGCTATGGCAGCATTTATATTATTAGCATTATAAAGGCCAATTAAATGCGAGGTTATTTTCAAATCTTGAAATTCGACAGTTACGAATGGATTTGCAGTAACTTTAGTAATCGAAACATTAGCCGCCGTTGTATTAAGTCCAAAAGTAAACTGATTTATAGATCGCGTTTTTTCAACTTGAATACTATCTTCCAAATTAACAAAAACTAATTTTTTATGTTTGAACAGATAAGAGTACATTTCACTTTTGCCTTCTATAACTCCTTCAACACCTCCAAAACCTTCTAAATGTGCTTTGCCAAAATTAGTAATATAACCAAAATCAGGCTGGGCTAATTCACACAAAAACTCAATTTCTTTTTTGTGATTGGCACCCATTTCTACAATCCCAATTTCTGTTTCAGACGTAAAAGAAAGCAAGGTCAATGGAACTCCTATATGGTTGTTTAAATTTCCTATGGTGGCTTTGGTAGTATACTTTGAAGAAAGTACCGAATAAATCAGCTCTTTGGTAGTCGTTTTACCATTACTACCTGTAAGGGCGATGATTGGTAATTTTAAATAATTTCTATGATACTGCGCTAATTGCTGTAGTGTTTTAAGACTATTTTTTACCAAAATAGTTCTGTCATCAATACAGTAATTAGAATTGTCTACTATAACATAGGAGGCGCCTTTTTCTAGAGCTTCTTTAGCAAAAGTATTGGCGTCAAAATTATCGCCTTTTATGGCAACAAATAACGAATTGGATTGAATTTTTCGGGTATCAATTGAAACCGATGTGCATTTTAAAAATACTTCGTGAATTTTTGCAATATCCATATATTGAAAATTTTAAAAACAAAAAGCCCTAAAAAGGGCTTTTTGTTTAAATGAAATAAAAACTAGTTTCTAGGTCTTTTTTTATTTTGTGATTTTGATCCAACTCTTGACATGGCACATCTAAAACCGATGTAATCTGTTGCCATATCTTCAGGGAAGAATCTTCTTTGTGCAGGATCTAACCAATAAGCTCTATCTCGCCAAGAACCTCCTTTAAAAACTCTTGCTTTGTCATTAACCAATGTAGTTCTCTTATTTGATACATCATAACCTGAAGGCATTCCTAAACTATCTCTTTTTAATGTATGTTTTGGGGAATTGTACATATTTTTAGGATCTTTAGTAGATTCTGAAGATCCAAACTTGTATTCTTTACTTGATTGTTGATCACCATCTCTGTAATTCAAGTTGTTACTTTTGTCAAAATTTTGTCTTAAATAAGTCTCATTCTTATCAACCGGAACTTGAGCAATTTGACCTGGAAAAGTTCTCGCAATGAGTTTACCATTACTTAAAGTGTCATACTTCATAGTTTCTTTAGTAACAATTTCAGCTTTACCGTCTTTACCAATTTTATTTTTGGTGTATTGATTCCCTCTAAAATAATTAAAATCATTGAATTCGTTGTCAACTATAGGTCTGTACACATCGGCAACCCATTCAGCCACGTTTCCTGCCATATCATATAACCCAAAATCGTTAGCAGGGTATTTTTTAACTTCATTAGTTATATCCGCACCATCATCAGACCAACCTGCAATACCGCCGAAGTCCCCGTTACCTTGTTTAAAATTAGCTAACTGATCTCCTACTGTTTTTCGTTTTCCAGATCGGGTATCTTGTCCCGACCAAGGATATTTTTTTTGTCCCTTGTATACATTGTACTCTCTTTGTCCAATATCGGCTGCTGCAGCATACTCCCATTCAGATTCTGTTGGCAATCTATATTCTGGCAATAATAAACCCGATGAACGTTGCACATAAATATTTTTAGGCGGAATTACTTTTCCATCTTTACCAGTTTTAGTTCCTTTGGCTGCAGAACCTTTTCTACCTTTCAATACAATTTTTTCATCACCACCATAAGATAAAGATGGAGAATTAAAATACGTTTCTGTATTAAATGAATTTTCTGCAGTTACATCTAAAGTTTTAGCATCTTTTTTCAAGAATCCATTTTTTTCTAACAAAGCTTCGTTAACACGATCTGTTCGCCATTTACTAAATTCATTCGCTTGTATCCAGTTCACACCAACAACAGGATAACTTGCATAAGCAGGATGTCTTAAATAATTATTAGTCATGTTTTCACTGTAGCCTAATCTATTTCTCCACACCAAAGTGTCAGGAAGAGCACCTTCGTATATTTGCTTATAATTTTCTTCAGTAGGAGGAAAAACATTTTTTAACCAATTTAAATATTCCAAATACATAAAATTAGTTACCTCCGTTTCGTCCATATAAAACGACTGAACATGTTGTTGTGTAGGGGAATTATTCCAATCGTGCATTACATCATCTTGTACTTTACCCATTGTGTAGGTACCTCCCTCTACAAAAACAAGTCCAGGCCCTGCTTCTTGATCTCCTGTTTTTTGGAATCCACCTTTCTTTTTATTGACATTCCAGCCTGTAGCTTGTGAGGCTCCTTTACCAGAACTAGATGATTTTTTACTACAACTCGTAACACCTAGCATTACTACTAAAGACAATGCTAATTGTAAAAATTTTATATTTTTCACTTTCATATTATTTATCAAATAAATTGGTCATCTGGTCTCTACAAAAAATCTGTTTTGTAGATTTTTGTTCAAAAAACTTTTAAACTCTAACTTAAGACAACAGAACGCAAATTTATAATTTTTATTATTAATAATAAACTTTGAAGTGTATTTTTACTTCCTAAATCTATACTCTTACTATTTTTTATTTACTAAAACCTACTATTTGTAATTAATAACAATAAAAAACGAAAAATAGTGTTATAAACTAATACTAAATAACTAATATGTTCTCAAATTAACTACCTTGTGAATAGAAAATAATCCAAAAAAAATTACTTTTGTTTATTAAACATCATTTTAAAATGAATAAATATATCTTTCTGTTTTCATCCATGCTTGCTTTCTCAATTAGCAATGCCCAACAAAGAGTAATTACAACAAGTACCCCCTTCTTGATGGTTGCTGCTGATGCAAGATCGGCAGGTATGGCAGATATAGGTATTGCTACATCATCTGATGTTTTTTCGCAACAGTGGAATCCTGCAAAATTTGCATTTGCAACAGCAGAGCAAGGTTTTTCAATTAGCTACACCCCTTATTTAACTGATTTGGTTAATGATATCTCATTAGGCCAAGTTTCCTATTTCAATAAAATAAATGATAGAAGTGCATGGGCAACAAGCCTCCGATTTTTTGGGCTCGGAAATATTGAATTACGTAACGATCCCTACGAGCAAGCTAATGTAGTTTCTCCAAACGAATTAGCCCTAGACGGTTCCTACTCTTTACAAATAAGCAAAACATTTTCTATGGCGGTGGCCGGAAGATACATTCGTTCCAATCTAAAATTTCCAACACAAAATATTGACGCTTCATCAGCATCTTCATTTGCTGTAGATGTAGCCGGATTTTACCAATCAGAAGAAAAGGTATATACTCATTTTAATGGGATTTGGAGAGCTGGATTTAACATCCAGAATTTAGGCCCAAAAATAAATTACGACAATGCCGATGACACGAATACCGGCTATTTTTTACCTGCCAATTTAAAAATCGGGACGGGATTTGAGTTTATTTTTGATGAAGACAATAAGTTTACTGCAAATGTAGAATTGAATAAATTATTAGTACCCTCTCCTCAAGATGCAGATTTAAATAGAGATGGCACAATTTCAACATTGGAGAACGAACAAACTAAAAATAATTACATTAAAACAGGATGGGTTTCAGGAATTTTCAAATCTTTTGGAGATGCGCCAAACGGCTTTAGTGAAGAGCTAAAAGAAGTCACCTATGCAATAGGTACTGAATATGCATTTAAAGATGCATTTATGGTTCGTGCAGGATATTTTCACGAGAGTCCTGACAAAGGAGCTCGCAATTATTTCTCAATGGGAGCTGGATTCAAATATACTTCCACAAAAATTGATGTCTCCTATTTATTCTCTACTTCAAAAATAAAAAATCCACTAGAAAATACGCTTCGATTTTCACTAACATTTAATTTTGGTGACAATTACGGACTCAATTAATACATCGATTAAAAGTAACTCAAAATCCAAATTTCAAATGAAATTTGGATTTTTTTTCCGAAATAAAAATGAACAAAATAACAATCACTGCAGAATTCAATGTTTTTGAAACCATAGAAGAACTTCCTTCTGACATTCAAAATTTAATGCATGAAGCAGTTATGATTCGTAAAACTGCTTACGCGCCATATTCTAATTTTAAAGTTGGAGTAGCTCTCAAATTGGACAATGGGGAAATTATTCTGGGTTCCAATCAGGAAAACGCAGCCTACCCTTCAGGGCTTTGCGCAGAGAGAGTAGCTGTATTTTATGCCGGAGCCAAATATCCAGAAGCCAAAATTCAAAAAATGGCTATCTCTGCCGCATCCGACAACAACACTACAGGTGCTCCTATTCCGCCTTGTGGTGCTTGCAGACAATCAATTGCCGAATACGAAATAAAACAAAACACCCCTATTGAAATTTACTTTATGGGAGAAATTGGCGCTATTTACAAATCAGACTCTCTAAAAAACTTACTCCCACTACTTTTTGATAAAAAGTTCTTATAAAAAATTTCAAAAAATAGCATATTAATTTTAGTGCTACGATGGAATGTCTTATTTTTGCACTTCGCAAATTTGTGTGAGGAAACTATTTTGCGTTATTAGGTACAATTGATAACACAACATTATTCAAATGAAAGAAGTTACAAAAGAAGTTTATTTAAAGTGGTACGAAGACATG
>JACCDU010698867.1_pt1 | contig 38961 bp, 52 predicted proteins | sample 7446081 | NCBI WGS metagenome assembly JACCDU01 (sample SAMN15323447, study PRJNA562643) | freshwater metagenome | isolation source: river surface water | place: USA:Blue River Watershed | collected 2017-08-17
AAGAAAAAGCGCCGCGCGAAGGACAAGGACGACGTGCCAGTGAAGTCATGCCCGCGCTGCTTTGCGGTGGTGCGGTCGCTGGTGCAGCGCTGCGCCTGCGGGCATGTGTGGATGCCGCAGGGCCGGGTGGTTGAGGAACAAGCAGGCGAGCTCATCGAGGTAGACGCCTCGATGGTGCGTCGCCAGAAGTTGTGCGAGCAGGGCGCCGCGAAATCGCTGGACGACCTGATCCGCTTGGGTGCGGCCCGAGGCTACCGCAATCCGCGGGCCTGGGCGCTGCATGTTTTCCATGCCCGGAGTCGGGCCTAACCTGAAGTGACTATGAGCAGCTACGACAACACCAACAGCGGGATCCTCACCAAGAATGACAAAGGCGACAACCCCAAGCGACCCGACTATCGCGGCTCGATCAATGTGGACGGCAAGGAGTACTGGATCTCGGGCTGGATTAAGGACGGACGCGAAGGCACCAGGCTGGCGGGCCAGAAATACATGAGCCTGTCGTTTGAGCCGAAGGAGCAGCAGCAGGCAGCGGCACCGAAGCCGGCGCCCAAGCAGGCCGCAGCGGCCCCCGACGAGGACGTGCCGTTCTGACCATGGCCCGCGTCTACATCAGCGGGCCCATGACGGGCCTGCCTCTTCTGAACAAACCCGCCTTCACCGCCGCCGCGCGCGAACTGCGCGAGGCCGGCTACGAGGTGGTCAACCCCGCCGAGCTAGACCTCGGCGAGGGGGCCTCTTGGGAGGCGTACATGCGACACGACATCCGGGCGCTGTGCGACTGCGACATCCTCGCCCTGCTGCCGGGCTGGATGGACTCCAAGGGCGCGCACCTAGAGGTGCACATCGCGCACCGCATCGGCCTGAAGCTCTACACCGTCGCCGAGCTCGTCGGGCCATGAGAGAGGCCGCCATCATGCACCGCTGCATGCTCGCCCTCTCCGAGGCGGGCTGCACGGTGTTCCGCGCCAACGTCGGGAAGTGGAAAACCGAGGACGGCCGCTGGGTCACGACCGGGCTGCCGGTGGGGTTCTCGGACCTGTTCGGGTTTCGGCCCGACGGGCGCGCGTTCTTTGTCGAGGTCAAGACCGAGACCGGCCGCGTCCGGCCCGAGCAGGCGGCGTTCCTCGACGCCATGGCAGCGCGCGGCGCGGTGGCGATGGTTGCGCGAGATCCGAATAAAGTCGTGGAACAAGTGATGCGATTTCCACATCAGTGATGTATTATTCCGTCGGGGCTCGATCGGACTAGCTATCCGGTGACGCGGCCTCAGTCCTGGCGCGGGGGCTGCCCCATTTTTTTCGCGCCGGTCTGCCAGGGGACATATGGATTTCGACTCACTATCGGCCCAATTGCTGGCCCGCTCGGAAGCCCTCTGCTGCGAGTGGCTGCCTGCCGGCAAGCGCCGAGGCCATGAATACGTCGTCGGCGACCTGCAGGGTAATCCCGGCGATTCGCTGTCGATCAACCTGAACACCGGCCGCTGGGCGGACTTCGCCACGGGCGAGGCCGGCGGCGACTTCATCTCGCTCTACGCTGCCATGCACCGCATCGAGCAGGGCGAGGCCTACAAGCAGCTCACCAACGGACACGCGCCCGCGGCGCTGTCCAAGCCGGCCACCCGCAAGCCGGCCGCCCCGACCGACCTCGCCATCGTCCTGCCGGTGCCCGACGACGCGCCGGCCTGCCGCCTGGTGCACCCGACGCATGGCAAGCCCTCGGCGTCGTGGGCCTACCGCGACAAGTTCGGCGCCCTGCTGGGCCATGTCGCGCGCTACGACCCGCCCGAGGGCCGCAAGCAGATCGTGCCGTGGGTGTGGGCCGACGGCAGGGGGTGGGTGATGAAGCAGTTTCCCGATCCGCGGCCGCTGTACGGACTGGAGCGCCTGGTCGTCGGCGCCCGGGTGCTTATCGTCGAGGGCGAGAAGGCGGCCGACGCGGCGCAGGCGATCGTCGGCGATCGCTATGCAGTGCTGACCTGGCCGGGCGGGGCGCAGGCGCTGGGCAAGGCGGACTTCTCGGATCTGGCCGGGCACAAGGTTTTGCTGTGGCCGGATGCGGACAAGCCCGGCGTGGAGTGCATGCAGCGGCTGGCGGCGCGGCTGGATCGCTGCCCCGAGGTGAAGGTGCTGGACGTCGCCGACATGCCGGACGGCTGGGATGCGGCGGACTGCGGGTTCGACTGGCCGGCGTTCCTGGCGTGGGCCAGGCCGCGGGCGCGGACGGTGGAGGCGCCGACGCCGGCACCCGCTCCAGCCCCGACGCCGCCGGCCCGGCCACCGACCCCCCCGTCGCCGCCGACCACCGCCTGCGTGGCCGACTACTACTCGCCGCTGCCCAACGTCACCGCCAAGGGCAAGCCCATGTCGACCATCGAGAACGTCGGCGAGATCTGCCGGCGCCTGGGGCTGGTGGTGCGCTACAACGTCATCAGCAAGGAGGAGGAGATCCTCATCCCGGGCTCGGGCTTCTCGCTGGACAACCGGCAGAACGCCAGCCTCGCCTGGCTGATCTCCGAGTGCGCGAAGTTCAGCATGCCGGTCGACCGGGTGCCGGACTTCGTGACCTACCTGGCCGACCAGAACCAGTACAACCCGGTCGCGCGCTGGGTCACCAGCAAGCCGTGGGACGGCCAGGACCGGCTGTCCGATCTGATGGACACCGTGCGCGCCAAGGGCGAGGCCAGCGACCCGCGCGTGGGCGCCATGAAGCAGGCCTTCATCCGGCGCTGGATGCTGTCGGCCGTGGCCGCGGCCTTCCGGCCCGAGGGTGTGTCGGCGCACGGCGTGCTGGTGTTCCAGGGCGACCAGTACATCGGCAAGACCAAGTGGTTCAAGCAGCTGGTGCCGGCCGACCTGGGCGTGCTCAAGGACGGCATGCTGCTGCGCCCGGACGACCGCGACAGCGTGATGAAGTGCGTCTCCAACTGGCTGGTGGAGCTGGGCGAGATCGACGCGACCTTCCGCAAGTCGGACGTCGCCGCCCTGAAATCCTTCCTCACCAGCGACCGCGACGTGCTGCGCCGGGCCTACGCCCGCAAGGAGTCGACCTTCGCGCGGCGCACGGTGTTCTTTGCCTCGGTCAATCCAAAGAACTACCTGCACGACGAGACCGGCAACCGGCGCTACTGGACGATCGAGTGCGAGTGGCTGGACTACAACCACGGCGTCGACATGCAGCAGTGCTGGGCCCAGGTCTACGAGCAGCTATTCCTGGCCGGCGAGTCCTGGTTCCTCACGCCCGAGGAGCTCGACCTGCTCAACGCGCACAACGAGGACTTCACGGTCATCGACCCGATCGAGGATCTGATTACTAATGGCCTACGCTGGAGCGACCCCGAAATGGAGTGGAAGTGGCGCACGGCGACCGATGTGCTTGTGACACTTGGTCGTCAGAACTGCAGCAAGACCGATGTCACCAAGGCCGGCATCATCATGCGCCGGCTCAATGGTGACCGCTCCAAGCGCACCGGTAGTGCCCGTTTGCTGCTGGTTCCTGACACGTTAGTGACGCGTGTGAGCGACCGTGTCACTGGCTGGAATCCTTGATTGGCGCGGGTTTCTGACTCCTATGACACCTATGACACCTTATATATATGAAGTGAAGGAAATAGGGGGAAACGGGGCGCGCGAGGGGCGCACGCGAGAAATCGTCCGCGTAATAGGCGAGCTGGTCACCGTTGTCACTGGTGTCACACTGCCCAGCCGCGAGCAGCGGTATCCGTTCGGCGCCTTAGAGGTCGGCGAGCGGTTTGACTTCCAACTGCACGACAGCGCAGCGGTTCGGTCTGCGGCGCAGTGGGTTGGGAAAAAGCTCGCCAGAAAGTTCTCAGTGCGCAAAGACCGCGAGCGCGGCATTGGCGTCTGCATTCGCTTGTCCTGAGTGTTGCTGTTCCACCATCGCTGCTGCTACATTCACACCATGACTGGCCGCCCTTCCACCTTCACGTCCGAGCGCTTCGACGAGATCATCGAGCGCCTGTCTGCCGGCGAACCGCTGGCGGCGATCTGCCGCGACGACCACATGCCGGGGCTGACGACGGTCTACGACTGGATGCGCAAGGACGAGAGCGGTGCCCTTTCCGAAAGGTTCGCGCGCGCACGCGAGGCCGGCTTCGACATGATTGCGCAGGACACGCTGCGCATCGCCGACGAGCCGCCGCCGATCACCGAGCACGGGAGCACTGACGGCGGGGCTGTGCAGCACGCCAAGCTGCGCATCGAGACGCGCCTGAAGCTGCTGGCCAAGTGGGATCCCAAGCGCTACGGCGACCGCCTGGAGCTGGCCGGCGACGCCAAGGCGCCGCTGACGGTGCAGGTGGTGCGGCTGGGTGAGCAGGGCGATGGCAAGTAACGTCATCACCCTGCCCGCCAATGGCTGGCGGCCGCGCGACTACCAGATGCCGGCTTGGCTGGCGCTGGAGAACGGCTGCAGGCGCCTGGCCCTGGCTTGGCACCGGCGGGCGGGCAAGGACGACATGTGCCTGCATTGGGCGGCCGTGGCGGCCATGACGCGGGTCGCTTCGTACTGGCACATGCTTCCCCAGGCCAACCAATCCCGCAAGGCGATCTGGGACGCCATCAACCCGCACACCGGCAAGCGCCGCATCGACGAGGCCTTCCCCGAGGCCATCATCGACACCAAGCGCGAGCAGGACATGTTCATCCGCTTCAAGAACGGATCGACCTGGCAGGTGGTGGGCTCGGACAACTACAACTCCCTGGTGGGCTCGCCGCCGGCGGGCGTGGTGTTCTCCGAATACGCCCTTGCCGATCCCTCGGCCTGGGCCTTCCTGCGCCCGATCCTGGCCGAGAACGGCGGCTGGGCGCTGTTCATCTCGACCCCGCGCGGGCGCAACCACTTCGCCCGGCTGGTCGAGTTCGCGCAGCGCGATGCCGAGTGGTTCGGCCAGGTGCTGACCGTGGCCGACACCCGCGCCATCAACCAGACGACCATTGACCGCGAGCGGCGCGAACTGGTGGCCGAGCGCGGCGAGAAGGAAGCCGACGCCATCATCCGGCAGGAGTATTTCTGCGACTTCGACGCGGCGATCCCGGGCGCCTACTACGGCGAGCTCATGTCCCGGGCCGGAGCCGAGGGTCGCATCGGCGACTTCCCGTGGCTGTCCAACCTGCCGGTGGGCACCGCCTGGGACTTGGGCCATGGCGACCAGACGGTAGTGTGGTTCTACCAGCAGCTGCCGTCGGGTCGCATCCGGGTGATCGACGTGCTGGCCGGCTCGGGCGTGGGCATCGACTGGTACGCCCAGCGCATCGTGCAGCGGCCCTACACCATCACCGACCACATCCTGCCGCACGACGCCGACCACGGGAACATCCGCGACGTCAACGGCACCACGCTGGTGGCGCAGGCGCAGAAGCTGGGCGTGCGGCCGATCCGGGTGCTCGACCGCGACCCGTCGGTCGACATCGGCATCCAGGCGGTGCGGCAGCTCATGCCGATGGTTGAGTTCAACGCAACACCCGTTCCGTTTTTGGGCGAGACGCCGGACGAGGCCCGGCAGCGCATGAGCCGGGCGCTCGACGCGCTGCGCCAGTACCGCCGCGAGTGGGACGAGAAGCGCCAGTGCTTCAAGGACGCGCCGCTGCACGACTGGTCGAGCGACTATGCCGACGCCTTCCGCTACCTGGCGCGGGGCAAAAAGCCGTTCGGCCAGCGCGACGGAAGGCGCTCGGCGACCGCCATGGCCGATTACGCCATGACCGGGTGATTGTTGTTTTCGCATCACTTGTGTGAAAATCGCGTGTATCCAGACTTGCAGGAGGTTCCCATGGGTGGAGTTGTGAAATCCGTTTTCGGTGGCGCTGACATGCCGGCACCCCCGCCGCCCCCGCCGCCGCCGCCGACCACGGACGATGCCGCGGCCGCGCAGTCCTCGCGCGATGCCGCCCGCCGCCGCCGCGGCGCCGCCGCCTCGATCCTGACCGCTCCCGAGGGCGTGGGCTCGTCGCCGGTGGGCACCAAGACGCTGCTGGGCTCCTGACCGTGCCCACGCTCTACATCACCGAGTACCAGCAGCTGGCGGTCGACGGGCGGGGCATCGTGCCGGCCGGCGTCGAGCCGGCGCTGGCCTCGCAGACCGTGGCGATCGGCGCGGGCTCCGCGCAGTCTTCGCCGTTCGGCGAGCGCACCCGGTTCGTGCGCGTGCACACCGACGCTGCGTGCTCGGTGAAGTTCGGCGCCAATCCCACCGCCGCCGCGACCGACGCGCGCATGGCGGCCTCGCAGACCGAGTTCTTCGGCGTGGTGCCCGGGCACCGCCTCGCTGTCATCACCAACACTTAAACCAGGAGCCCCACCATGCTCGCATCCTCTCCCCCGACCGTGGACCGCGTGGCGGCTGCGCTCGACATCCTCTCCGCTGTCCGTGAAGCGCTGGAGATCGTCCGCGATCCCGCGACCACCGCCGAGGGCGTCGTCGCCCTGCAGAAGGCCAAGGACGAGGCCGACGCTGCCAAGGCTGCCGCTGAGAACGGCGCCGCCTACCTGGCGAAGGTCAAGGCCGAGGCAGACGAGGCCCGCGCCGCCGCCGAGGCCCGCATCGCCCAGGCTGCCGAGGCCGACCGCGTGAGCGCCGAGCGCAACCGCATCTCCAACGAGTTCGAGCAGGAAAGCCGGGCGCGGTCCTTCGCGCTGGATGCCCGCGAGAAGCTGGTGGCCGAGCGCGAGCACATCGCCGAGCAGCGCACCGCGCACCTGGACGCCCGCGACACCGCCCTGGCTGCCAAGGAGCGCGAGGTCGAGGCCCTGCGCGCCGAGCTGCAGCGCAAGCTGGACGCGGTGAAGGCCGCCGCGGGAGTCTGACATGGCAAACGCGATCTACCCGCTCTACAAGCAGGCGCTGCTCGACGGCGACGCCAACATCGACCTGAACGACGGCACCGTGAAGGTGGCGCTGGTGGACACCGGCACCTACACCTACTCGGCCGCGCATCAGTTCCTGTCCTCGCTCACCGGCGTCGTCGGCACCGCGCAGACCATCAACACCACCACGGTGACGAACGGGCTGTTCGACGGTGACAACGTGACGTTCTCGGCGGTGTCGGGCAACACGGTCGAGGCGCTGGTGATCTACATCGACACCGGCGTGGCCGGCACCTCGCGCCTGGTGGCGTACATCGACACCGGCGTCACCGGCCTGCCGGTCACGCCCAACGGCGGCGACATCACAATCTCCTGGAACGCCTCGGGCATCTTCCAGCTCTGATAGGAGGGCCGAGCCGTGGCGCTCCAGTACGTCGGGGGCACGTCCGGCACCGGCACCAGCACCGGCTACACCGTCAGCCTGTCGGGCACGCTGACGGGCGGCATCGCCTCGTCGCCGGCGGCGGGCGACATCGTCGTCGTCGCCTCGGCCTTCGGCAACACCGCCTCGTCAGCCCCGGCCATCACGGGCAACAACTCCGGCGCCTACCTGACGGCGGGCGCTGCGGTCCACGCGAACGACACCTGGGACACCGAGTTCCGCGCCTTCTACCAGGTGATGGGCGGCACGCCCGACACCTCGCTGACCGTCACCCGCGTGACCAACGCGGCCTACGGCGGCGCGACCGTGGTGCATGTGTGGCGCGGGGTGGACACCACGACGCCATTGGATGCAACTGGCACGCCGGCTTCGGGCGCCAACGGCGCGGGCGCCAACCCGCCCTCGGTCACGCCGACCACCTCGGGGGCGATCGTCATCGCCATGGGCGCTGGCACCATGCCGGCAGCTGGCACGGCAGGCTACACAGGGTTCACCGGCTACTCGAACGCGGTCACCGCCTATGACAACGGCTCGACCGCCGACACCAGCGTTATCATGGCCTCGCTGGCCTGGACGTCGGGCGCAGCCGACCCGCCAGTGGCCACCGGCGGCACGCAGTCCAACACCTCCTCGTCCTGGGCGGCGCAGACCATCGCGCTGCGCCCGGCCCCGTCGGGGCAGCAGCTGGACCCCTCGCTGGTCACCAACTCGCAGACCTTCCACGCCCCGACTGTGACGCCCGGCGCCGTGGGCCTGACGCCCTCGCTGTTCACGAACAGCCAGACGTTCCACGCCCCGACGGTCGAGCGGGTGTTCCCGAATGTGAACCAGGACTTCGGGCTGGTCACGGACGGCACCGGAGACACCTACGACTTTGGGCTGATCACCGATGGCGTGTCGGCCTCGATGAGCTTCGGCGACCTGCTGGAGCAGACGCTGACGCCGTCGCTATTCACGGCGAGCCAGACGTTCTACGGCCCGACCGTGCTGCGCGGCACGGTGACCCTGACCCCCGCGCTGCTGTCGGATGGGGACACGTTCTTCACCCCGACGGTCGGGCGCGGCACCATCACGCTCACGCCGCCTCTGCTCTCGGACGGCGAGACGTTCTTTGCGCCGACGGTGACGCGGGGGCCGGTGACGCTGACCCCCTCGTTGGTCACGAACACCGCCACGTTCTTCGCGCCCACTGTCGGCCGCGGCCCGGTGAACCTGGCGCCACCGTTGCTGACCGACGCGGACACCTTCTTCGCGCCGACGGTGGCGGCCCGCAACACCCTGACCCCGGCGCTGGTCACGGACGCGGACACCTTCTTCGCGCCCACCGTCACCTCGGTGCGCACCCTGACGGCGGCATTGTTCACCGATGCGGACACCTTCTTCGCGCCTTCTGTTGCGCCCGGGGCGGTGGTGTTATCGCCGCAGTTGTTGGAAAATACCATCACCTTCTACGGCCCCACGGTCACCGGCGACGGTGAGGTGCCGGCCACCCTTCCGCCCGCCGCCCGCATGCTGGCGGTCGGCACCATGATGACGAGGATGTAAACCATGGACTCTCGCGCCATTGAAATCGTCAACCGCCACGAGCGGCTGAAATCGGAGCGCTCCGTGTGGGAGTCGCACTGGCAGGAGCTGGCCGAGCGCATCTGGCCGGACCGTGCCCTCTTCACCACCAAGGACCGCACGCCCGGCGAAAAGCGCACCGAGAAGATCTTCGACGCCACCGCCGCCCTGGCGCTGACCCGCTTTGCCGCGGCGATGGAGTCGATGCTCACGCCCCGGACCGCCAAGTGGCACAAGCTGCGCGTGCCCGACGAGGATCTCAATCAGGTGCCGGCGGTGCAGCGCTACCTGGACGAGGTCACCAACATCCTGTTCCGCGTGCGCTACTCGGCCCGGGCCAACTTCGCCTCGCAGACGCATGAGAGCTACATGTCGCTGGGCGCCTTCGGCACCGGCGGCATGCTGATCGAGGACATGCTGGGCACCGGCCTGCGCTACAAGTCGATCGACCTGTCGTCGCTGTATTTCTGCGAGAACCGGCACGGCGTCGTCGACACGGCGCACCGCGAGTTCCAGTACACCGCCCGCCAGGCGATGCAGCACTTCGAGCCCGAGCGGCTGCCGGCCAAGATCCGCGAGGCGGCCGAGAAGAACCCCGAGCAGAGGTTCGACTTCCTGCACTGCGTCAAGCCCAATGAGGAGCGTAAGCGCGGCGACCGCAGCTACCGCGGCATGGCGCTGGCCTCCTACTACGTGTGCCTCGACAGCAAGGACATCGTCGAGGAGGGCGGCTACCGCACCTTCCCCTACGCCATCGGCCGCTACATCACCACGCCCGGCGAGACCTACGGGCGCTCGCCGGCCATGCTGGTGCTGCCGGACATCAAGATGCTCAACGAGATGAAGAAGACCATCATCCGGTCGGCGCATCTCGCGGTGTCGCCCCCGCTGCTGCTGCAGGAGGACGGCGCGCTGCAGGCCTTCGACCTGCGGCCCAACGCGCTGAACTTCGGCGGGGTGGACGAGCGCGGCAACCAGCTGGTGCGCGCCTTGGAGGTCGGCGGCGACCACCGGCTGGGGCTGGAGCTCCTGGAGGCGCAGCAGCGCGTCATCAACGACGCATTCCTCGTCACGCTGTTCCAGATCCTGGTCGACCAGCCCAACATGACCGCGACCGAGGCCATGCTGCGCGCGCAGGAAAAGGGCGCTCTGCTCGCGCCCACCATGGGCCGACAGCAATCCGAGATGCTGGGCCCGCTGATCGAGCGCGAGCTCGACATCCTGGCCCACGCCGGCATGCTGCCCGAGATGCCGCGCGAGTTGGTCGAGCTCGGCGGCGATGTGGACATCGAGTACGTCAGCCCGCTCAACCGCGCCCAGCGCGCCGAGGACGGCGTCGCCATCCTGCGCACCTTCGAGTCGATCGCACCCCTGGCGCAGATCGACCCGCGCGTGCTCAAGGCCTTCAACGTGGTGGAGGCCGCGCGCGAGCTGGCCGACATCAACGGCGTGCCGGCCAAGATCAAGCGCTCGGACGACGAGATCGAGGCCATGGACGAGGCCGAGGCGCAACAGGCGCAGGTCGCCCAGCTCCTGCAGGCCGCGCCGATCGCCGCCGACACGGCCAAGACCCTCGCCGAGACCCAGCAGATCGCTTCGCAGGGTGCACCTGCCTTCGTGCCGCAATAAGGAGTGGAAATGACTGATCCGTGGATGCACCGCAGCGACAACATGAAGTGCAAGACCTGCATGTGGTTCGTGCCCAAAGTCGTGAGCGACGAGCGCAAGCGCGAGCTTGGGTTTCAGGATGGCGATTTGAAGCTGTACGACATGGGCCGCTGCCGCAGGCATGCGCCGACCATGGGCGGCTACCCCGTCGTTTTTGTCAATGACTGGTGCGGCGATCACCGGCTTGACGAGAACAAATTCAGGGCAGGCTGAATGATCGACCGCATCCAGAAAATCCTCGGCCGCCGCCAGGCCTTCCGCCGCTGCTTCCTCGACGGCGACGGCAAGCTCACGCCGGACGGCGAGGTGGTGATCGCCGACCTCATGCGGTTCTGCCGCTGGTATCAGTCCACCACCGTGGTTTCCCCCGTATCGAGGCAGACGGACGTGCCTGCCTCGTTTCAGGCCGCCGGCCGGCGCGAAGTCCTCGCCCGGCTGCTGGCGCACTTGCACGTCGATGACGCGGACCTCGTCCGCATAACCGAGAAAGAGGCTATCAATGAGTGAAGCAAACGGGTCCGCACCGGCGGGCAACCCGGCGCCTGGCGCCGGAGACGGCGGGGCGGCTGCACCGCAAGACTGGACCGCCGCCTTCGATGACGGCACGCGCGGGTTCATCCAAACCAAGGGCTGGAAGTCGCCGGCCGATGTGCTGGGTTCCTACCAGAACCTGGAGAAGCTCATGGGCGCCGACAAGGCCGGCCGTGGCGTGGTCCTGCCCAAGGACGACGCGGCGCCGGAGGAGTGGGGCCAGTTCTACAACCGCCTGGGCCGGCCGGAGAGCGCGGACGGCTACAAGCTGCCGGTGCCCGACGGCGATGCCGGCGCCTTCGCCAAGACCGCCGCGTCCTGGTTCCATGAGGCGGGCCTGACCACCAAGCAGGCCGAGGCGCTGGCGTCCAAGTGGAACGAGTTCACCGGCTCGACCATGCAGGCGCAGCAGGCAGAGTTCGAGCAGAAGGCGGCCATCGACCTGCAGGAGTTGCAGAAGTCCTGGGGCGACAAGTTCGAGCAGCAGGCCGAGCTCGCCCGCCGCGCGCGCCGGGAGGCCGGCCTGTCCGACGAGGAAGGCCAGGCCATCGAGCGGGCGCTGGGGCTGAAGAAGGCGGCCGAGGTGTTCGCGTTCCTCGGCAAGCAGTTCGCCGAGGCCCCGGTCAAGGGCGGCGAAGGCGCGCCGGCCGGCCGGTTCGGCGGCACGCCCGAGGACGCCAAGGCGCGCATCGCGTCCCTGAAGAAGGACCAGGGGTGGACGGCGCGCTACCTGAATGGCGACGCCGACGCTCGCGCGGAGTTCGAGCGCCTGCACCGCATTGCCTATCCTGACGCGTAGTGATAGGATAAGCGCATCGGTGGTGTGAAAGCCTCACTGATGCCCCCGGAGGGCGGCGGCTGGAAACGGTCGCCGCCCCCATCGCGGACAAGCCCCCCGGGCCCCGCTGACCGCATCCAAGATGCCGCCTGGCCTGGGGCGCACCCGGCAAGAAGTCGGCCCCGCATTCTGCGGACAAGCCCTTCGAGAACCGATTCGTAATCGTTTTTCAGGAGGGACATATGTCCATCAATCTGACCACGCACTATGTGCAGCAGTACAGCACCAACATCCAGTTGCTGCTGCAGCAAAAGGGCTCCAAGCTCCGCAACGCAGTCACCGTCGGCAACTATGTCGGCAAGGCTGCTTCCCCCGTTGACCAGATCGGCAAGATCGAAATGCAGTCGGTGACCTCGCGCTTTGGCGCCATGGGTCGCATCGACGCGCCGACCGATCGCCGCTGGGTCTACCCGTCGGACTTCGATCTGCCCCAGCTGATCGACTCCTTCGACAAGCTGCGCCTGATCACCGATCCGCAGTCGTCCTACGTGCAGAACGCCGTCATGGCTGCCGGCCGTCAGTTCGACCGCCTGATCTGCTCGGCCTTCACCGGCACCGCCAAGACCGGCGAGACCGGCTCCACCTCCACCTCCTTCACCGCGGCCAACGAGGTCGACGTCGCTGTCGGCGGCGCCAACTCCAAGCTGAACGTGGCGAAGCTGCGCGAGGCCAAGCGCCTGATGATGGCCAACCACATCGACTTCGACGTGGAAGAGGCCTATGTCGGCATCACCGCTGCTGACCATGACTCCCTGCTGGGCGACATCCAGGTCGTGTCCGCCGACTTCAACGGCGGGCAGGCTGTCCTCAAGGACGGCAAGATCATGGAGTTCATGGGCTTCAAGTTCATCCACTGCGAGCTGATCGAGACCGTGCTGGCTGGCACCAACGAGGTGACCCTGCCGGTGTGGGTGAAGTCCGGCATGCACCTGGGCATGTGGAACGACATCGAGAACTCGATCGACCAGCGCGCCGACCTGCAGGGCCGTCCCTGGCAGCTGTACACCACCATGACCGCCGGCGCGACCCGCCTGGAGGAGAACAAGGTGTACGCCATCGAGTCCTACCGCGCTTAATGAAGGAGTGAAATCATGGCTGTCGTAACCGTCAAATCCGCGCAGATCACCAACCGTGACGCCACCCCTTCCGTGCTGAACAACGGCCGCGTCACGCGCGGCGAGGTCAAGCACGCCCGGGGCGTGGTCGCCATCAGCAACGGTGATTCCATCGCGTCCAAGTTCATCGCCTGCTCGATCCCGAGCAACGCGATCCCGGTCTCGGTGCGCCTGACCGCGCCCGATATCGGCACCACCACCGTCGCGGACGTGGGTCTGTACCAGACCACCGCCAACGGCGGCGCCGTGGCCGATGTGGACTTCTTCGGCTCTGCCGTGTCGCTCTCGGGCGGCGCGCTGGCCAAGTCTGACATCACCAACGAGAACGGCGCTGTCGCCACCCCCGCCAACGGCGAGAAGCCGGTGTGGGAGCTGCTCGGCCTGTCGGCCGATTCCGCCCGCGACTACGACGTCGTGCTGACCCTGACCGGCGCTGCTGACGCGGCCGGCTCGGTGCTGGTCGAAGTCGACTACGTGGTGTAACGAGCAGAGGGGCCGCTTCGGCGGCCCTTCTCTTAACTGGAGACCGAAATGGCAGACCGCTTCTATTCCGTGGCTGTGGGCGAGCAGCGCGCCGAGCAGGTGACCGAGGGCGCCGCGACGTCCTCCGAGGCGATCGAGTTGCGCGTGTCGGACACCGCCTACACCAACAAGATCGACGTCATCCTGGGCCTGCGCGCAATCCTGCAGTACCTGGAGACCCGCGAAACCAGCCCGATCGCCTGACGGAGGCCTAGATGGCCTCGCAGGTGGAAATCGCCAACCGCGCCCTCACCAAGATCGGGGAGGCGCGGATTCTTTCTTTGTCCGACGACATCGAGGCCGCCCGGGTCATCGATGCGCAGTGGGACATCGTGCGCGACGCCGAGCTGCGCGCGCGCAACTGGAACTTCTCCATCACCCGCACCTCGCTGGCGGCGCTGGTCGCCACGCCCGCCTGGGGCTTCGATCTGCAGTACCAGCTGCCGTCGGACTGCCTGCGCGTGCTGCAGGTCGATGAGTTCTATCCCGGCCCGTCCATGTCGGACTACCGCAACGCCTCGGAGGCCACCTGGCAGATCGAGGGCGGCAAGATCCTGACCGACCTGGAGGCGCCGCTGAAGATCCGCTACGTGGCGCGCATCGAGGACACGGGCGCGTGGGATGCGCTGTTCGTCGAGGCCTTCGCCTGCCGGCTGGCGGTGGAGATCTGCGAGCGCATCACGCAGTCGAACACCAAGCGGCAGCTGGCCTGGGACGAGTACAAGGAGGCCGTGCGCATGGCCGTGCGCGCCGACGCCATCGAGAACCCGCCCGAGCCGCTGCCGGACGATTCCTGGATGCTGTCCAGGCTCTGACCCATGGCGAAGTCCAGCCCCATCCAGTCGTCGTTCAACGCGGGCGAGTTCGCGCCCGAGCTCGACGGCCGCACCGAGATCGGCAAGTACGCGGCCGCCTGCTCACGCATGGAGAACTTCTTCCCGCTGGTGCAGGGCCCGGCCCGGCGCCGCGGCGGCACGAAGTTCGTGGCCGAGGTCAAGGATTCGGCCGACCGCACCTGGCTGGCGCGCTTCGAGTTCAACACCGAGCAGGCCTATGTGCTGGAGTTCGGCGACCAATACATCCGGTTCTTCACCGACAACGGCGTGCTGGAGTCGTCGCCCGGCGTGCCGCTGGAGGTCGCCACGCCCTGGACGCCGGCCGACCTCGTCAACGATGACGGCTCGTTCTCCCTCTCCATGGTGCAGTCGGGCGATGTGCTCTACATCTGCCACCCCGACTTCGCGCCGCGCAAGCTGACGCGCTCGGGCGCCACGTCCTGGGCGCTCTCGACCGTCGAGACCGACGGCGGCCCGTTCGACGACGTCGACCCCGACCAGACCATCACCGTCTACGCCTCGGCCGCGACCGGCGCCGGCGTCACGCTCACGGCCAGCTCGGGCATCTTCGCCTCGACCGATGTCGGGCGCCTGTTCTACCTGGAGCAGAAGAAGGCGAACGGCATCCCGCAGTGGCAGACCGCGACCGCCTACGTGGCGGGCAACCTGCGGCGCTCGGACGGCAAGACCTACAAGGCGCTGAACAACGCGACCTCCGGCAACGTCAAGCCGACGCACACGGTGGGCGCCGAGTATGACGGCACCTCCGGCGTGCAGTGGGAATACCAGGACGCCGGCTATGGCTGGGTCGAGATCACCGGATTCACGTCCTCGACGGTCGTCACCTGCACGGTGCTCTCGCAACTGCCGGACCAGACCGTGACGGCTGGCAACGCCACCACGCGCTGGGCCTTTGGCTCCTGGGGGTCGGTGCCGGGCTACCCGTCGCACGTCACCTTCTTCCGCAACCGGCTGGTGTTCGCCCGGGCGCGCGACCGCAAGCTGTGGTTCTCGGTCGCGGCCGACTACGAGAACTTCCAGGACCGCGACGATGGCGGGCAGGTCGTGGCCGACATGGCGGTGACGCTGACGGTCGATTCCGACCAATCCAACCAGATCCAGTGGATTGTGCCGGGCGACGTGCTGATCATCGGCACGGCTGGCGGCGAGCATGTCTGCGGCGAGCAGACCGATTCCGAGCCGTTCGGGCCGGCCAACGCCAAGATCGTGAAGTCCTCCGAGTTCGGCAGCCGCGGCACCCACCCGGTGCGCGTGGGCGACTCGATCCTGTTCGTGCAGCGCTCGGGCCGCAAGCTGCGCGAGGTGTCGTTCGACGCCCTGTCCGACGGCTACAAGTCGCTCGACATGTCGGTGCTGGCGCCGCACATGATCCCCAAGGGCAAGGCCGTTCGGCAGATGGCCTACCAGAAGGAGCCGCACTCGATCATCTGGTGTGCGCGCGACGACGGCACGCTGCTGGGCTTTACCTTCAACCGCGAGCAGTACACCGAGCCCCCGTTCGGCGGCTGGCACCGGCATGTGCTGGGAGGCTCGGGGATCGTCGAGTCACTGGTCGCGGTGCCCTCGCCGACCAACGACCGCGACGATCTGTGGCTGATCGTGCGGCGCACCATCGACGGCGCGACCGTGCGCTATGTCGAGTTCATGCAGGCCGAGTACGAGACCGGCGACGACCAGGCCGACGCGTTCTATGTGGATTCGGGCCTGACCTATGACGGCGCGCCGGCCACGACCATCTCGGGCCTCGACCACCTGGAGGGCGCGACGGTGGACGTGCTGGCCGACGGCGCCACGCACCCGCAGGAGTTGGTGACGGGCGGGCAGATCACGCTCGACCGCTCGGCCTCGGTGGTGCAGATCGGCCTGCCGTGCCCGGCCAAGCTGGCGACCATGCGCATCAACGCGGGCGCCGCCGACGGCACGGCGCAGGGCAAGACCAAGCGCATCAACCGCGTGGTGGTGCGCCTCTTGAACACGCTCGGCGGCAGCATGGGCCCGGCCGAGGACGAGCTCGACGAGATCCTGTTCCGCTCGACCGGCGATGCCATGGACGAGGCGGTGCCGGTCTATACCGGCGACAAGGAGCTGCCGTGGCGCGGCGGCTACGAGAAGGACGGCTTCATCTGGTACGTCAACGCGCAACCCCTGCCGGCCACCATCGTGGCGATCATGCCGCAGGTCACCACCCAGGATCGCTGACATGCACGTCGTGCCGTTCCAGCCCCACCACTTGCGCGCCCTGGTGCTGCAGGAGGCGCAGGCTTGGATGCAGCCGATGCTGCAGGCGGACTACGGGGCCTCGCTGGCCAAGGCGGGGCCGTGCTTCACGCTCGAAGGCGATGAGGGGGTCATCTGCTGCGCTGGCTTGGTCAACATGTGGGAAAATCGCGCGCAGGCCTGGGCGCTGGTTTCCGCCGATGCCGGCCGGCATTTCGTGCGGATCTACCGGGGCATGAAGGGCTTTCTCGACCTGCAGGACACGCGACGAATCGAGGCGACCGTGGATGCGACTTTCGCGCAAGGACACCGGCTGATGCGCATGCTCGGCTTCAAGCATGAGGGGCTGATGCGCGCCTACCTGCCCGACGGCCGCGACTGCGACCTGTATGCCAGGGTGAGGGGATAAGAAATGGAAGCACTCATCATCGCCGGCACGGCCGTTCAGGCTCTCGGCGCCATCCAGCAGGGCAACGCCGCCAAGAAGGCGGCCGACTACAACGCCGGGCAGCTCGAGCAGGGCGCGGCCCTTGAGCGCCAGCAGGCCAACGAGCGCGAGGAGGCCCAGCGGCGCCAGGCGCGCCAGGTGCTGGGCTCCCAGCGCGCGGCCTTCGCGCAGTCGGGCGGCGGCATGGGCGGTTCGGCTGCCGATGTGATGGCGCAGTCGGCGACCAACGCCGAGCTCGATGCGCTGACCCTGCGCTACGAGGGCGACCTCAAGGCGCGCGGCATGGAGGCGCAGGCATCCTCCGAGCGGTATGCCGGCGCGGTCGCCAAGCGGAACAGCCGCATGCAGGCGGTCGGCTCGATCCTCTCGGGCGCGGCCATGTACGGCAGCATGCAGGCGGCGCAGGCCGCGCGCGCCGGCACCGCTTCCGGGCTGGGCATGAAGCCCCCGACTTCTGGTTACTGGAGCCGCTGATGGCCCGCATTCCGATCTACAACCAGCAGGTGACCCCCTCGGGCTCGCCAGGCGTGGCGCGCATCTCTGCCGGCGGCGAGGGGCGTGGGCTGCAGGCGATCGGCCAGGGTTTGGGGGCCCTGGCTGACTCAATCGAGCGCAAGGAGCAGGTCGCGTTCGACATCGAGAAGGAGAAGGCGCAGAACCGCGACGAGATGTGGTTCTTTACCTCGTCCTCGAAGTTCGACGCCGGCCAGCGCAAGTTCCTGATCGATTCCCAGCAGACCGCCGAACCGGGCGCTGCGGGCTTTGCCGACACGTTCCTCAAGGGTTTCGATGAGACCGCCGAGGGCGCCTTGAAGAACGCGCCCAGCGAGATGGCCAAGCAGCGGATGGCGGCGCACATCGCCCGCTCGCGCGAGAAGTTCGCCGGCGATGCGCAGTTGTGGGAGGCTGGCGAGCGCGGCCGGCACCAGGGCCAGCAGTTCGACGAGGGGCTGGAGATCGACGCCTCGCTGCTGCACGCCGACCCCTCGGGCTTCGCTGATGCCATGGGCAAGGCGGGGCTGACGGTCAAGGGGCTGGCGCTGCCGCCGGCCGAGAAGGCCAAGCTGCTGGACCTCGCCAAGGCCAAGCTGGCGAGCGCGACCCTGAAGGGCTGGATCGACCAGAACCCGGAGGCCACCACCAAGATCCTGAAGGACTGGACGACCAGCGCCGAGGGCCGCGACAACATCGTCACCGTCAAGCTCAACGGCAAGGAAACGCAGGTGCCCATCGGGCTGCTGGACTACAAGCAGCAGCAGATGATGCTGGACTACGCCGAGACCAAGACCAAGCAGGCCTCGGCGCAGAAGTTCGCGGGCGTGCTGATCGACTCGGCCTCGGCCGTGGTCGCCGCCGCCCCCCTGATGCCGGGCGACATGGTGGACCTGCCGCAGGCCAAGGCCAACGGCATCGCCACCGCGCAGAACGCGCTGGGCCGCTCGCTCACGCCCGAGGAGCGGCTGCAGTTGGAGCAACGCGTCGAGGCCGCCGCCGCCGACCGCGAGCGCGACATCAAGCGCTCCCGCGAGGCTTCGGTCGCCTGGGCCTTCGACGCCCTCGACAAAAACGGCGGCGACTTCCAGGCGCTGGTGCGCGACAACCCGGCGCTGGCCACGGGCCTCACCACCGAGCAGAAGGCGCGGGTCAACGACTACGCCGGCAAGGTCGCCACGGGCGTGACCCGGCCGACCGACTGGCAGGCCTACAACGCGCTGGTGGCTGACCCCGCCGTGCTCAAGGCGACCAACCTCGACGCGATCCGCGACAAGTTCTCGGCGGGCGAGTTCGCGCAGTTGAAGAAGGCCCAGCAGGAGATCCTGACCTCGACCGGCGCCGAGCAGAACCTCGTGACCACGCACTCCTTGGTCAAGGGGATGCTGGAGGAGGCCGGCTTCAAGAAGGACGAGAAGAAGCAGGCGAAGTTCTTCTCTCTGCTGCAGCAGGCGGTCGATCAGGAGCTGATGGCCACCGGCAAGAAATCGATCCCGCAGACCCGCGTCAAGGAGCTGGCCTCCGATCTGCTGGTCAAGGAGATCACCTCGCGCGGCGTGCTGTGGGACAGCAAGGACGAGGGTTTCGAGATCACGGTGCCGCCGGTCGAGCGGGTCAAGATCGAGGCGGCGCTCATCTCGCAGGGCCTGCCCGTCACCGACTACAACGTGCTGCAGGCCTACCGCAACAAGCTGCGGCAAAAGACCAACCTCAAGCCGGCGCCGACCCAGCCCTCGGCCGCCGACCAGATCCCGAGATAACCGATGGCAGACGAATACGACGACATCGTCAGCGGCCTGAAGCAGGAGAGCCTGCGCACCTCGCTCTATGCGGGCGCGCGCGCCCAGCCCGACACCGAGGCCAAGCTGCAGGCGCTGTCGCAGCGCGTGGGCCTGCCGGTCGATGCGATCCGCCGCAACCAGCCTGAGGTCGAGCTGCACGACCGGCTGAAGTCGTTCGACTACGAGAAGGTGATCAAGGAATCGCCGGTGCTGTCGGCCTGGTTGGCCGACCCCAAGAACGCCGCCATCGCGCACGACGATTGGGAGAACCTCTCGCGCACCGAGCGGCTGCTGACCTACGGGCGCGACTATGCGGGCGCCGCGGGCCAGGGCGTGATCGGCCAGGGCGCGGGCTCGACGCTGTCGGGCTTGGGCGAGCTCTATGGCGTGGCCTCGCGCAGCCTCGGGCGCGGGCTCGGCCTGGTGCTGCCGCAGGGCGCAATGGATGTCCTCAATGCGCCGGTGCTGCCCTGGTGGCTCGACCCCGGCCAGGTGCTCAAGCGGCCCGGCCAGACCTTGAAGCAGGCGGGCAACATGATGGCCCCGCCCAAGGAGCGGCAGACGCTGGGCACCGATGTGGCGGCCGGCATCGGCCAACTCGGGTTCCAGATCGGCTCGTTCCTGTTGACCGGCGGCGCCTCCTCGACGGCGCAGATGTTCGCGCAGGGCGCCGACATCATGGCCGACAAGACCGCCAAGGATGTGGCCGACCCGGCGCTGCGCGACACCGCCATCGTGGCCGGCGGCGCGATCACGGCGCTTACCGAAAAGTACGGGCTGGACGCGATCCTCAACCGCGTGCCGCCCGCGATCAAGAACCGGGTTCTGCGTTTCATGGCCGACAAGCTGGCGGCTGGTGGAATCGAGGCGGCGCAAGAGGCCGCGGAGGGTCTGCTGCACGACATCGCCCGCCGCGTCCTGACCAATCGGGAAGCCCCGATTCTGGAAGGCGTCGAGCGCGAGATGTCCGCCGCAGCCTTGTCGGCCGCCATCGTGCGCACGGCGCTGGGCGTCAAGGGCTTCCGCCAGGCGCAGCAGACTGAGGACTTCATCAACGCCCTCGGCGAGGACGCCAAGGCCTCCAAGCTGCGCGAGCGGTTGCCCGAGCGCTACCAGGCGCTGGTCGAGCAGTACACGGCCAACGGCCCGGTGCAGCAGGTGATGGTCCCGGCCGAGCGGTTCGTGGAGTATTTCCAGGGCGTGGGCATGGACCCCGCGCAGGCGGCGGCCGAGTTCGGCGCGGTGAACTTCGCCGAGGCGGTGGCGGCGGGCTCGGACATCGTGATTCCGATGGGCTCGTTCCAGGCCAACCTGGCGCCGACCGACCACCTGCAGGGGCTGATGCCGGACCTGCGCCTGGCGCCCGATGAGATGACCATCCGCGAGGCGCGCGAGGCCGAGGCCGGCCGCGCCGAGACCGAGCAGAAGCTGCGCGAGGAGATCGCGCAAATCAACGAGGCGGCGAAGTCGGACGAGCAGCTGGACGCGGCGATCCGGCGCGTGGTGACGGATGTCGAGGGGCAGCTGCAGGCGCGCTATGACGCCAAGACCGCCCGCGAGATGGCGACGGTGATGCGTGGCCTCGCCGTCATGGCGACCCGTGCGAACCCCGATCAGAGCCCGCTGCAGGCCGCCGAGGCGCTGTGGGCCCGGTACGGGCTGACGATCCGCGCCAACCCGCTGCCCAACGTGCTGACGCAGGCGCCGGACTACACCGTGCAGATCGACGCGCTGCTCGACCGCCTGCGCGCCGGCGACATGCCGGCCGAGGCTGAGGCCATGGGCCAGTCGCTCTACGAGTTCATCCGCGATGCGGGCGGCCTCAAGGAGACCGGCGAGACGCGCGACCTCGACCAGAACGTCGAGCGCAAGCCGGGCCAGCGCAAGATGGTGCAAGCCGACGGCATGGATCTCGACACGGCGCTGCAGCGCGCCATCGAGGCGGGCTACTTCACGGGCGTGAGCGATCCCTCGCAACTGACCGAGACCGACCTCCTGGAGGCGCTGGGCGATGACATGCGCGGCAACCGCCGCTACTCGCCGCAGAACGAGAACCTGGCGGTGCTGGGCACGCTGCGCCAGTTGCAGGCGCTGGACGAGTACATCGCCGAGGTCGGCGGCGACCTGGCGACCATGGACAACGCGGCGATCAAGGCGCTGATCGTGCCGCGCGAGGTCGAGGCCGAGTTCGACCAGCGCACCGATGACGACAAGCGTGGCTCCATCCAGATCGCGCCCGACCGCAAGATGCGGATCAACCTGTTTGAGAAGGCCAATCTCTCGACGTTCCTGCATGAGACCGGGCACTTCTACTTGGAGGTGATGGGCGACCTCGCCGAGGCCGAGGGCACCAGCCAGCAGGTCAAGGACGACTACGCCCGCATCCTGAAGTTCCTGGGTGTGGAGAAGCGTAGCCAGATCAAGACCGTCCACCACGAAAAATGGGCGCGCGCCAACGAGGCCTACCTGATGGAGGGCAAGGCGCCGACGCCTGAGTTGCGCGGCGTGTTCCAGCGCTTCTCGGCCTGGCTCAAGCTGGTCTATCGGCAGATGACCGCGCTCGACGTCACCTTGACCGACGAGGTGCGCGGCGTCATGGACCGCATCTATGCGACCGACGCCGAGATCGCCCGCGCCAGCCAGGAGGCGCAGATCATGCACCTCCTGACCGACGCCAAGACGGCCGGCATGAGCGAGGCCGAGTTCGCGCTCTACCGCAATGCCGTCGCCGAGACCACCGTCGAGGCCAAGGACGCGCTGCAGCGCAAGCTGATGCGCATCGAGAAATTGAAGCGCGAAGCCTGGTGGAAGGAGGAGCGCGCCAAGGTCGCCGAGGAGGTGGCCGCCGAGTTCGACGCCCAGCCGCGCGCGCAAGCCTTCCAGCGCCTGTCGCTGATCGCCGGCGGCGAGCGCCTCAACCGCGCGCAGCTGGTGGAGCGTTACGGCGAGCCGGTCCTCAAGCGCCTGCCGCGCGCCTCGGAGAAGGGCCGCGGCGCGGTCTATGCCGAGGACGGCCAGGACATCGACGCCATGGCCGAGGTGATGGGCTTTGATACCGCCGACGCCATGATCGAGGCGCTGGCGAACATGCCCAACCGGGCTCGCTACATTGCCGCCGAGTCCGACGCGCGCATGATGGAGCGCCACGGCGACCTCCTAAACTCGGTCGAGCTCGCCGACGCGGCCATGGAGGCCCTGCACAACGAGCAGCGCGAGAAGGTGCTGCGCATGGAGCTGCGGGCGCTGAACCGCAAGATCCGCGAGGTCGAGCCGTTCGTGCGGGCCGAGCGCGACAAGGCCCGCCAGCAGCGCCGCGATGCGGTGGCGGCGACCGACCTGCCGCCGGTCGAATCCTTCCGCGCCATCGCGCGGGGCGTGATCGGCCAGAAGCAGGTGCGCGACCTCAGCCCCAACCTCTACCTGGTGGCCGAGCGCAAAGCCAGCCGCGCCGCCTTTGAGGCCATGGCCAGGGGCGACTATGCCGAGGCGCAGGCCGCCAAGCAGCGCGAGCTCTTGAATCACTACATGTACTTGGAGGCGACCCGGGCCAAGGCCGAGGCCGACGGCATCGTCAAGTACCTCAAGGGCTTCGACCAGACCAGCACCCGCCAGCGCCTGGGCAAGGCCGGCGCCGACTATCTCGACCAGATCGACGCCCTGCTGGAGCGCTACGAATTCCGCCGCGTGACCCAGCGCGAGCTCGGCCGGCGCGAGTCGCTGGCCGCGTGGCTGGCGCAGCAGGAGGCCGCCGGCAATGCGGTGGCCGTGCCGCTGGAGCTCCAGGACGAGGCGCGCCGGGTCAACTGGCAGCAGGTGCCGATGGACGAACTGCGCGCCCTGCGTGACTCGGTGAAGAACATCGCCCACCTCGCCAGCCTCAAGGGCAAGCTGATGCGCAAGCGCCAGGCCATCGACTTCGACAAGGTCGTGGCCGAGATGCTGGTGGCGCTGGATTCCTCGGGCTTCGACTCGACCGGCGACCTCGGCCGCACCAACATGAAGGCCGCGGGCGTGGCCGAGAAGGGCGCGGCGCTGTGGCGCAAGTTCGACGCGGCGCACCTGAAGGTCGAGCAGCTGGTCGAGTGGCTGGACGGCGGCAAGATCGACGGGCCGTGGGCGCGCTACCTGTTCGACCTAGCCGACGAGGCGCAGTCGACGGAGTACGACCTGCATGCCCAGGTCACGCAGAAGATCGAGGCCCTGTCCTCCTCCATGCCCAAGGCCTGGCGCCAGGGGCTGATGGACCGCACGGCGGTGCGCCTGCCGGGCTTCACCCAGCCCATGACGCGCTACGACCTGATCTCGATTGCGCTCAACATGGGCAACGCGCAGAACCTGCAGCGCCTGCAGGACGGCTATGGCTGGTCGGATGCGGACCTGCAGCGCGTGCGCGATGCGCTGACCGCCGAGGACTGGCGCTTCGTGCAGGGCACCTGGGACGCCATCGAGACCCTGTGGCCCTACATGGCCGCGCTGGAGGAGCGCACCTCCGGCCTGCCGCCCGAGAAGGTCGAGGCGCAGGAGTTCGAGGCGGCCGGGCAGACCTGGCGCGGCGGCTACTTCCCGCTGGTCTACGACCCGCGCAAGTCGAATGCCGGCGAGCGCCAGGCCAACGAGGCCGAGTCGGTGCAGAACTTCATGGCGCAAGGCTACGGCCGGGCCGCCACCAACCGCGGCGCCACCAAGGCCCGCGTGGAGAAGCTCAAGGCGCCAGTGCTGCTGGACTACGAGCAGGTCGTGACCTCGCACCTGGCCAAGGTGATCAAGGACATCAGCCACCGCGAGGCGGTCATCGGCATCAACAAGATCCTAACCGAGGAAAGCATCAAGGCTGGGCTGATCGACAAGGTGGGCGCCGCGCAATACGAGGAACTGCGCAAGTGGCTGCAGGTGCTGGTCAACGACCGCTCCGACACCCTGCACCAGGCCTCGGGCCTCGGCGGCCTCGTCATGAAGGCCCGCACCAACATGGCCATTGTCACCATGGGCTGGAAGATCTCGACCATGCTGGCGCAGGTCGCCGGCCTCGGGCCGTCGCTGGACACCGTCAAGCCCCGCTTTTTCGGCAAGGCGCTGATTGAGGCGACCGCCAGCCCGCGCGAGACCTGGGCCTTCATCGCCGAGAAGTCGGGCGAGATGCGCAACCGCGCCAACACGATCGAGCGCGATGCGCGCGACGCCCTGCTGCGCATGCGCGGCGAGGGCGGCGTGCTGGCCGATGTGCGGCGCACGGCCTTCTACCTGACGGCCATGGCCGACCGCATGGTCTCGACGCCGACCTGGCTCGGTGCCTACCAGCAGGCGCTGGCCGAGGGCAAGAGCGAGGAGGACGCCATCCGCGCGGGCGACCGGGCGGTGCGCCTGTCCCAAGGCGCGGGCGGCTCCAAGGATCTGGCGGCGGTGCAGCGCAACAACGAGCTGATGAAGCTGCTGACCATGTACTACACGCCCTTCAACGTGCTGTACGCCCGCCTGCGCGACGTGGGCCACCAGGGCGCGGTCGAGGGCATCGGCTACCTGCCCAAGGCGGCGGCTCGCCTGATCGCGCTGGTGGTGCTGCCGGCGGTGATGGGCGACCTCCTGGCCGGGCGCGGGCCCGACGAGGACGAGGACGAGACCTGGTGGGCGATCCGCAAGATCCTGCTCTACCCCATCGCTACCATCCCGGTCGTGCGCGACCTCTCGGGCTTCCTGGAGGCAGGGATCATCCGCGCCTCGGGCGAGGGCGAGATGAAGTACCCGCCCTCCTACAAGCTGTCGCCGGTGATGAGCGCGATCGAGAAGGTGGCCAAGCTGCCGGGCAAGATCGCCGACGCGGTCACCGGCGAGCGGGAGGTGGGGGATGTCGCCTGGGACGTTCTGGAAACTTCTGGTTACATCCTCGGCCTGCCGACCGCCCAGGCGCGCATCACCGGGGAGTACCTGGTCGACCTGCTGACCGGCGAGGCCGAGCCCGAGAACGCCGCGCAGCTGCTGCGGGATGCTGTTTTTAAACGGCAAGAATGATACGATTATGCAATCACTGATGGGGAAAACCCGATGACCGTCTCCACCACCACCAGTCGGGTCGAGTACGCAGGCAACGGCGCCACCACGGCGTTCGCCGCGCCGTTCTATTTCCTCGCCAATGGCGACCTCAAGGTCTACCAGGCGGGCGTCCTCAAGACCATCACCACGCACTACACGGTGTCCGGCGCGGGCAACCCTGCGGGCGGCACGGTCACGTTCTTGGCGGCTCCGGCAGCGGGCGAGGATGTGGTGATCTTCCGCGACCCGGCGATCACGCAGACCACCGACTACGCGCCCAACGACCCGTTCCCGGCCGAGAGCCACGAGCGCGCGCTGGACCGGCTGACCATGATCGCGCAGCGCAACCGCGACCTGCTGGAGCGCTCCTTCACGCTGGCCGACAGCACCACCGGCACGATCGACACCACGCTGCCGGACCCCTCGGCCGACAAGGTCATCGCCTGGAACTCCGACGGCGACGGGCTGGTCAACCGCGACATCAACGACTTCGCCACCACGATCGCGTTTTCCGACTGGCGGATCGAGACCTTCGACGGCGACGGGTCCACCGCGGCGTTCGTGCTGGCGGCCGACCCCAGCAACGTCGCCAACACCGACGTGTCGGTCGGCGGCGTCACGCAGACGCCGGGCATCGACTACACGCTTGCCAGCTCGACCATCACCTTTCTGACCGGCGCGCCGCCGGCCGGCACCGACAACATTTGCGTGCGCTACGGGCAGGCCCTGCCGCAGGGCACCATCGGCAATCAGGACTACGGGTCCATCGCGTAAGGAGAAGACATGGCTACCGTTGTTCAGCGACGACGCGGCACCACCGCCCAGCACTCGACCTTCACCGGCGCGCTGGCCGAGCTCACCGTCGATACCGACAAGGACACCGTCGTCGTTCATGACGGCTCGACTGCCGGGGGCTTCCCGCTCGCGCGCGAGAACTTGTCGAACGTGCCGTCTGGTTCCGTGACGGCGGCGATGCTGGCGAATGCCGTGGTCAACGGCCAGACCGCCGTCACCATGGATGCGGCGGCGGACTACATGCTGATCGCGGACGGCAGCGACTCGGGCAACAAGAAGAAGGCCCTGCTGCCGGATGCGAGTGAAACGGCCAAGGGCATCGTCGAGCTCGCGACCACCGCCGAGGCTGCGGCGGGCACCGACACCACGCGCGCAATCACGCCGGCGGGCCTGTTCGGCGGCCTCAACGCCTCGGGTACCGCGCCGCTCTACGCCTGCCGCGCTTGGGTGAACTTCAACGGCACCGGCACTGTCGCTATCAGGGCATCGGGTAATGTGACGTCGATCACCGACAACGGGACTGGCGACTACACGGTGAACTTTTCGACGGCGATGCCGGATGCGAACTATGTGTGGATGGGCGCTGCAAAAGATAGCAACACTTCCGGCGTAACGCTCGGCGGCATTTGGCAGAACAGCAACGCTGCACAAATTCAAACAACCACGGCGTTGCGGTTCTACACGGGCTATTCAGCAGGTGTTTATGACGCGCCTTATGTAGGCGTCGCCATCTTCCGCTAACCCAAGGACACCACCCATGAACCAGCGCATCATCTACCAGAACGACGACGGCGGCGTTGCAGTCATCATCCCGGCCCCCGATTGCGGTCTGACCATCGAGCAGATCGCGGCCAAGGATGTGCCGACCGGCCGCCCGTACCGCATAGTCGAGGCCGCCGACATTCCGGCTGATCGCAGCCAGCGCGCCGCCTGGGCGGTCGACGCGGCCGACCTCACCGACGGCGTTGGCGCCGACTACGGCGCTGGTTCAACCAAGGTAGTCGTCGGCTGGAACGAGGACGGCACGCCGATCACGCAGGAGATTCCGCGATGAGCATCATCAAGATCGACCCCGCCAAGGTTGCCGCGCCGCCCGTGCCGCAATCCGTGACCCGTTTCCAGGCGCGCGCCGCGCTCCTGCAGGCGGGGCTGCTGGACGCCGTCGAGACGCTGATGGCCGACCCGGCGACGCCCGCCCTCGCGCGTCTTGCCTGGACCGACGCGCAGGAGTTTCGCCGCACCAGCCCAACGGTGCAGGCCATGGCCGGCGCGCTCGGTCTTTCCGATGCGCAGATTGATGCGCTTTTCACATCGGCGGTGGGAATCGAAGCATGATCTACGCCGCCGTCACTCTGCTCGCTGTGTGGTTGCTGTTCGTGTTCTACGCGGCGGTCATGGCCCTCAAGCGCGCGCGCGATGAGGGCAAGCTCGGCCCGGCCATGAAGTGCTTCGCCTACCCGACGCTGGCCGTCGGGCTGGTGCTCGACGTCGCGGTGAACCTGATCGTAGCCACGGTCCTGTTCTTGGAGCTGCCGCGCGAGCTGCTGGTCACCGCGCGGCTGACCCGGCACTTCCCCGACGACACCTGGCGCGGCGCCTTCGCCCGCTGGGTCTGTATCCACCTGCTGGACGCGCTCGACCCGTCCGGCTGTCACTGCAAGTGAGGCTCTACGATGGACTTTCAGACGGCGTTTAACTTCGTGCTCGGCAGCCTGACCGGCGTGCTCGGCTGGCTGGCGCGGACCCTGTGGGACGCCGTGCAGACGCTCAAGTCGGACCTGGCGCAACTGCGCGAGGAAATCGCCACCGACCGCGTCCACAAGGACGACTTCAAGTCTGTCGCCGATGCGATCTTCCGCAAGCTGGACCGCATCGAGGACAAATTGGACGGCAAGGCCGACAAGGCATGAACTTCGACGTCGCGTTCCACCGGCTGCTCGGGCACGAGGGCGGCTACAGCGACCACCCGGACGATCCGGGCGGCGCGACCATGTGGGGCGTGACCGAGCGCGTCGCGCGCGCGCAGGGCTACCAGGGCGCCATGCGCGACCTGCCGATCGACACAGCGAAGGCGATCTACCGCGCGCTCTATTGGGACGCGATCCGCGCCGACGATCTGCCGCCGGCCCTGCGCTACGCGGTGTTCGACGCGGCGGTCAACTCCGGCACCCAGCAGTCGGTGCGCTGGCTGCAGGCTGCGGTCGGCGCCGATGTCGACGGCATGGTCGGCCCGCAGACGATGATGATGGCCCGCGCGGCTGCGCCCGACTTCGCGCTGCGGCGCATGCTGGGCCTGCGGCTGCGCTTCATGGCGGGGCTGGGCAACTGGCCCTCGTTCTCGCGCGGCTGGGCCCGGCGCATCGCTGACCTCCTGGAGGCCTGATATGAACCCGCTGATCCTTGGCCCCATCTTCGAGATCGGCAAGACGCTGATCGACCGCTGGCTGCCCGACCCGGAGAAGAAGCGCGAGGCCGAGATGGAGCTCGTGCGCATGGCGGCCGACGGTGAGCTCAAGCAGGTGATCGCGCAGCTCGAGATCAATGCGCGCGAGGCCTCGCATCCGTCGGTGTGGGTCGCAGGCTGGCGCCCGTTCTTCGGCTGGGCCGGCGGCGCGGGCTTCGTCTACGCCACGATCGCGCAGCCGCTGCTGGCCTGGCTGGCGGCGGTCAAGGGCTGGCCGGTGCCGCCGGTGCTGAACCTGGATCTGTTGTGGGTCGTCGTGACAGGCATGCTCGGAATCGGCGGCCTGCGGACGTTCGAGAAGTCCAAGGGCCTGACCAAGTGAGGTAGACATGAGCCACATCCGCCGCATCACCATCGCCACGCTGACCGCCGCGGCGGTGATGACGGGGGCGGTGGCTGGAGAGATGGTCTGGCGCTCGGGACGCACGGTGGTGCGCTTGCAGGACAAGCCCTGCGGCCACCCGAAGGTGCAGGCGCTGGTCAAGGATGAGTTTCGGGACAAGCTGCGCCACGCCGAGGTGGCGGTGCAGGGGCGGCACCTCGGGGCCTGCTGGCTGGTGGCCGGCGAGGCGGTGGTGCTGATCGACGAGGACGGTGAGGGCGGCGAGATCCCGATCCGGCAGTTCCGGTTCGATCCGGGGGTTTAACAGGAAAGGCAGGGCCGATGTGTGGTCACGAAAGTAACGGGTTCCATGATTGCCGCCGACACGGTGGAGGCGACGAACATCGCCGCCAACGCGGTCGGCTCATCTGAGATCGCCACCGGCGCCGTCGGCGCGGACGAGATCACGAACGGCTCGGTGGGGGCGGACGAGCTGGCCTCGACGCTGGATCTGTCGGGCAAGACGCTGACGCTGCCGGCCGCGAACACGCCAGCATTCACGAAGAGCTACACGTCGGCGAATCAGACCGTCACTGCGGGCGGCGCGCTGACGCTGGCGCATGGCCTTGGCGGTATGCCGTCGCTGATCCAGTGCCGGCTGAAATGCACCACGGGCGAGCTGGGCTACAGCATCGGCGACGAGGTGATCGTCAACCCTGGCCCCAGCTATGTCAGCTCCAGCACCGGCCTGAGCCTGGTTCCCGACGCGACGAACATCAATGTCCGTTTCGGGTCGAGCGGGGGCGCGATGGCGGTCGTGCGCAAGGATACGGGCGCGCTGGCGATCATCACCGCAGCAAACTGGCAGTTGATCGTCAAGGCCTGGGCGTAGGGTTGTCTCCAAGGTTGGTGGTTTCTTGCAGTTGCCACCTTGAGCCCGGGTCACACCGGGCTCTTTTTTTAGGAGAGGCTTGCCGCATAGGCGATCACGGCGACGACGCCGGCCGCCGCCACCAGCCAGCCGGACACCGGCCACAAGAAGGGCGTCGCCGCGACCGCCGCGAATGCGATCACCTGGCCGATGGGGATGCGGTTGCGTTGCATGATGGGCTCCTTCAACTGGTCTTGCGCAGGCGCTCGAACTGCTGGCCGGCGATCTCGGCGGCGGCGCGAGCGGCGTCCTGCTGCAGCCAAGCATAACCCCGCGTCGTCTGGATCGACTTGTGCCCCACCACCTGGCCGATCTGATCAAGCGGCAGGCCGGCCGACAGGCTGGTGGAGACGTAGAGTCGGCGCAGGTCGTGGATGCGCAGATCCTTGATGCGGGCGGCGGCCAGCAGCTGCAGCCAGCGCTTGCGCGGTGAGACGAAGTGGCTGCGCCCGCGGCCGCAGATGATGTAGGGGTTGCCGACGATGCGCGGGATCTTGGCCATGGCCTCGCGCGCGGGCTCGTTCAGCGGCACCACCTTCTCGCCGGTTTTGGAGTCGGGCAGGTGCAGCGCGCCGTCCTTGACCCACTCCCATTTCGCCTTGGCGATCTCGTTGCAGCGGCAGCCGGTGAAGATCAGCAGCTCGATGAGACCAGCGAACCAGGGTTGGTCTGGCCGCATCGCCTCCAGGGCCTCGAACAGGCGGCGGGTCTCGTCGGCTGCCGGCACGCGCCGGCGCTTGGTCTCCTTGAATCGCTCGACCTTGACCGGGCTGGTGGTCAGCCAGCCCCAGCGGATGGCCAGGTTGAAGGCCTTGGACAGCAGGGCGATGGCGCGATTGGCGCGGTACGGCGTCTCGCGCAGGCTGTGGTGGAAGTCGTTGATGTCGGCGATCGTCAGCTTGGCCACGTCGCGGTGGCCCAGCGCGGGGATGATGAGCTGGTTCCAGAGGCTGGCGTCATCGCGTCGGCTAGATTCCTTCTTGCGCGGCGCATGCACCTCGTCGTAGCGGGCCCGCAGATCGGCCACGGTGCGGCGCTCGCCCTGCTCCTTGGGGTGACGCCCCTGCGCGATCTCGGCCAGCCACTGCAGGGCGATTTGGCGCGCCTGGGGTCGCGTAATGACGCGGCTGTCGCCGATCTTAGGCCGGTGCTCCTTGCCGTCGAGGCGATACCAGAGATACCAGGACGACGAGCTCACGCGGTGGCGCAGCTGCAGGCCGGGCACTTTCGGGTCGTGTTCGACCCCGGGTCGCACCGCCTCGGCGGGTCGCATCGGGGTCGTGTTTTCGGATGACATGCGGTGATTTCCAGTGGTTTGCAGTGGGGCCGACTGTGTTCCTTCCCTGTAGAAATGTCAATTCTACGCCACCGATGTGGTTTTGACATCAGACTCTTAATCCGTAGGTCGACAGTTCGAGTCTGTCAGAACCCACCATAAATACAAGGGTTTGCGCGAGAGTAGGCACTAACAAAAAACCGGCTGGGTCGCAGCCGGGTCGCAAACTAAAAGGGCCGTTAGCTCAGTTGGTAGAGCAGTCGACTCTTAATCGACTGGTCGAAGGTTCGAGTCCTTCACGGCCCACCACTCCTTTCTGACACAGCGCCTCCAAGCTGGTGAAGCGGTGGCCTTGGCTGCATTCGTAGCGGCGTCGTGTGGTGCCATCCTGGCGGGGGCGGGTTTCGATCACCCCGCCTCGGCGGTTGCATATGGGGCATTTCATGGCCGGCCTTTCTCCTGCAGCCTGGCGCGCAGGCTTTGTCGGGGCTCGGCCTTGAGGCGCGCGATCTCGGCGCGCAGTTCCTCGATGGTGGCGTCCTGGACGGCCAGGCGCTGCACCACGGCGTCGCCGATTTTCTTGATGGCGCTGGTGATGCCGGCGGCGTCGGCGTCGCTCAGGCCGCCGCGCACGACGATGGTCTTGGTGAATAGGCTCATTGGTTCTTCTCCTTCAGGCGGGCTTCGATGGCGCGGGCGAATTCGGTCAAGCAATCACGCGCACCGGATGAGTCGATGTATTCGCCGTTCCAGTAACGCATCAGTTCTGCTTCTACTATTTCGCTTATATCCGTCAGCCCTACCCACTCGCGGCGCGGCGGGGAGGTGTAGAGCGCCATCCCGTCTGGCATCACAAGCGCCGGGTTTAGCGGCTCGATGACACAGCGCCCACCGTAGTAGCCCGTGACACGCGCCACCGGCTCCTGCTGCGGCTGCTCCTCCGGTACCATCGACGCATCGCACTGCGGGCAGACGTAGCTGATATGTCGGCGCGGCTGCGCAATCGGCTGCATCGCCATCAGGTCGGCATCGGACAGGTGCGCGAACGGGTCTGGCTGAGGCTGCTCCAGCGCCTCGCGGAGTGCGGCGATGGCAGCCTCGTAGGCGGCGCGGCCCTGCGGCGTGCTGTGTTCCATGTGCTCAATGCAGCCAACCAGCGCCAGCTTCAGTGCGTCGTCTTTCGTCATACTGCCTCCTGGTTGATTTTGCCTTCCAGCCGCGCCAGCTCCTCCTGCGCGGCCTTTGCCTTTGCCTTTGCCTGCTCAAGCTGCCTGCGGGCCTGCTCGGCCTTCTCGATGCGCTCGATCTCCTTCATCTGCTGCATCGTCATCAGGCCTGCGGTCACCATGTCGCTCGGGCGCAGGTAGTCCTTGATCTCCGGGCCGCTCCATTGGGGGGCCACACAGATGTAGGGGTCATCCTCGCCGCCACCGGCCTCCAGCACGAGGAACGACCCATCGGTGCACAGCAGCAGCATGTCGCCGGATCGCAAGCTGCCATCGAAGACGTGCGCGATCGTGCGGCCTTGCAGGTCGCCTGGATCGGTGAGGCGCTTGGTCAGGGCGCCGAGGCCAAAGCCGCTTTCATCCAGTGCTCGCCGCGCCTCCATGACCAGCGCCTCTGGCAGGAAGCTGCGCGCATCGGTGCGGCGCAGGCCCTCCACCTCGTCGAGGATGGCGCCGAGCAGTTCAATGGGGCTTCTCGGATCGGTCATGCGCCCTCCATGTCGCTCTCGGCGAAATAGCGCCGGCAATCCCCACACCGGCACACGCGGGACCGGCGGTGGCCCGTGCCCAGCGCCTGCTCGGCGAGGTCGGCCTCGGTCGGCACCGGCACGACGCGGCCGTCGCGGTAGTGCAGCCGGTCGCCCATCCTGGAGGGGATGCGCAGCGCATCCTCGGCGCCGGGGCGAGCGGGCGGCTGGTGCGGCACGTAGGCGCCTTCCTGGCTGGCGTTCACATATTCGCGGGGCGTGGCTTTCATGCTGCGGTCCTCCCAAGATCCCACACGCTGGCGATGGCCGGCCGGACAAAGGGCTCGGGCGGCGCCTCGCGCAAGGCGGGCTCACACCGGCCGGGCAGGTCGTAGGTCGCGGGCGCGCTGCCCAGGCCGCGGCCCAGCGCGCCGCCGTACTTGGCGACCACCAGCCGCTCGGTCTTGCGCAGGTTCGCCAGCGTGTTCCTGACGCTGTCGCGCGGCACGTCGGGCAGCAGCGGCGCGATGTCGTCCACCGTGGCCGGGCCGTGCTCGGCAATCAGCGCCTCAATGCGGCAGTTCAGCGAGGCCGGATCACGCGGGCGGTGCGTGAGTTTCTTCGCGCAGTGGCGCACGCCCTGGCAGCTCCGCGGCATCTCGCAGGCCGCGCAGTTCTGGAAGTCGGGCCGGTTCACAGCGGCCACCCCATGACGGCCAGCATCAGCAGCACGGTGATGAAGGCGGCGATGGCGACCCAGGCCAGCTCGACGGCATTGATGGACAGATCGTCCTCGGGCTCGGGCGGCGGCAGGTAGGTCGGCGGCGGCCCGCCGGCGCGCACGCGGCGCGGGCGGAAGCAGTCGCCGGTGCATTCACCCTCGGGGTAGTTGCAGCCGCTGCGGGCTTCGGGGCAGTGGCGGGTGTTCAAAGGGCACCTCCCGCGAACAGGCCGATCAGGAACACGACGGCGATGATGCAGCCGCCGACGACGATGCGGTCCTCCCGGTCCATCGGGCGGTCGATCGGGTCGGCGTCCGCGCGGAACTCGCAGGTGTCGAGCGTGCGCGGGGTGATCAGGTGGCTTTGCTTCATTGTGCTTGCTTCCTTTCCCACTCGTTGATGTCGGAGACGCGGTACATGACGCGGGGGCGCTTGCCCGAGCCCAGGCGGATGAAGGGCGGGCCCTTGCGCTCGCGGCGCCAGTTCGACAGGGTTTCGGGCGTGATGCCGTAGCGCTCGGCGACCTGGCGCGGGTTCAGGAGGTCCGACATGTCAGATCACCTCCCCGGTTTCGCCGTCGATCACGGTATCGGCCGGCTGCTGCAGGACGGCCTTGCGGCGGTCTTTGGCGGCGATGATCTTGGCGCGGGCAGAGGGGTCGCGGTACCGCTTGTTGGCGGCGTCGAACGCGGCCTTCAGGCTGGCCATGTCGGGGGCCATGTCGATCTCCATGAGATCCGGCTCCTCGACCGGCTGCAGCTCTTCGACTTCGGGCGTGATGTCCTTGGGCGTCTGGCGCTCGGGCGCGAAGTCCTGCACCTCCTCGGGCGTGTAGGTGCCGACCACCACGCCGGGGAACACGGTGCGCACGCCCTCGCTGATGCAGCGGGCCCGCAGCATGGCGCGCGGGTACTGTCGCCAGGTCGGGTTCTTGGTGAGCCCGGCGCGCTCGGCCATCTGGATCGTCCATTCGATCTCGACCTTGCCGCCCTGCGGGTGGCTGAACTCGGCGGCCACGCGCTGGTCGGTCATGGAGGTCCAGCGCACGGCGCCGCCGGCCGTTTGGAAGCGCGCCAGCATGGCGTCGGCCTTGAGGGCCGGGCGGCCGCTGATGACGTGGTAGTCGCGGGCGGCGATGGCCGGGTGCATGCCCTCGGCCTGGGCCACCAGCATGAGTGCCATGGCCTGCTCGGTGGTGCGCACGCCAAACAGGCCGGACTTGGCGACGGCCGCAGCCATGCGCTCAATGTCCTGGACGGGAACGAGGTCGGTGGTCATGTCAGTTGATCTCCACTTTCAGGGTGTCAAGGGTGGTCCAGAGTTCGATGGTCAGGCGGCTGCCGTCCTCCATCTCGATGACGATGTCGCGGCTGACCTTGTCGGACAGTTCCAAGGGCGGGTTGATGACGACGCGCTTGACGTCGCGCAGGGTGATCTCGGTCATTCGGCATCTCCGGTTGCGGCCCACTTCGGCAGGGCCAGGGTTTGGATCTGAGGGGTGTAGCCCGGCCACTGGCCGAACTCGGCGCAGCTGGCGTACTGCTCCAGGTCGCGGGTGCGCAGCGATGCGCCCTGCTGGATGGCGGCGGCGTCGAGCTCGTAGACGGCGACCGCGTAGGGCGCCTTCTTCTCGACCGCGATGAAGATGAACCGCGAGGCGCCGGTGCCCTGGCGGTAGTGCGCGGCCTGGACGTGGTAGCGGTAGGCGGCGACGCTGCGGGCGAAGCCGGCGGGGCTGGCGTCCTCGCAGGTCTTGAGGTCCACCACCAGGCCGCGCTCGCGGCTCCAGAAGTCGGGCCGGCACTTGCACTCGACGTCGATGGTGACGTCGCGCCAGAACACCGAGGCCTCGGCGATGCCGTCCTGCAGAAGCTCGCCAGCGATCGCGTGATCGTGAATTGCCGTCGCCATTGCTGAAATCGCATCACGGTCAGCAGCAGAAATCACCGCAGCGCCCGACGCCAGCAGCCGGTCGTAGGCCTCCTTGCCGGCCTTGGTGCGGCGGTCGCCGTCGAACACGCGGTATTCGCTGGCAAACCGCCCGGGCTCCAGCACGGCGGTGTGCAGGGCGGTGCCGAACTGCATGCTGGCGGTGGGCTCGTCGCGGGCGCCGTCGAGATAGGCGCGGGCGTGCAGCGGGCTGCGGGCGATCTTGTCCAGCAGCGACTTGGACACTGCCGGGTGGGCGTGGTAGTCCGCGGCCGGCAGATCGGGGATGACTTTCATCGCTTGTTCTCCTGGTTGGGACCGATGCGATTATCACATCGGTAATGCCATTATTGCGGCAACCGCCAAGATGTCAAGCGATTCAATGGAATTTTTTAGGATCGAGTGGGATCAGCCCGGCGGCTGGGTCTGGATGGCCACGATGGGGCAGAAGATCTCGATCTCGGCGTTCTCGACGATGCCGGCCGGGCCGGAGACGTTCCAGCGCCCAGCCTTGTAGCCGCGGCGCACGATGCCCAGCACGGCAATGCCGCCGCGCATTTTGACCACGCCGAACTGGTCCAGCGGGATGTGCCGGGGATCCTCGACGCGGACGGTGCAAAACAGCGTCCAGCCGTCCATGTGCTCAAGCGGCGAGCCGGCCGTGCGGCACTGCACCGCCGTCGATCCCTCTGGCAGCTCCTGCGGCGGGCGTATGCGGTCGCCGTCGTAGCCGGTGCAGTGCACCTCGCCGTGGCCGTCCACGTAGCCGGCCAGCGGCACGGTCTGCTTGCCCTCGTCGACGGGCACACCGGCGTTGCGCAGGACTTCGGAGACCGGCAGGCCGATCAGCCTGGCGATCTCGGCGGCTTCCTTGAACTGCATGCGCCGCTTACCCGCGAATGTCAGGCTGATGGCGGACTGATCCATCCCGATCAGACGTGCAAGCTGGCGCTGCGACAGTTGCTTGTCGGCCAGCTGCTCTCTGAACCATTTTGCGTTGATGCTCATAGCGTAAGTGTTGCGATAAAAGCACCATTGTCAAGGATCTCCCTTTCGCTTTCCTGTGATTAGGCTGTAACATACCCGGTGTGATTACCACAACAGGCGTAAGGATGAGTCCAGCAGACAAAGTGATTGCGGCTTTCGGCGGCGTGCGAGCCACGGCGCGGGCCTTGGACATCAACAGCTCCTCCGTCTCGCGCTGGCGCATGCCGGCAGACAAGCGCGGCCTCGGCGGGCGGGTTCCGTCAGTGCAGCAGGGGAAGATCCTTCGGCTGGCGCGCGAGCGCGGTCTGGGGCTACGCGCCGAGGACTTGATCTGTGATTCGGTTGCATGACGTCCATGCGGCCGATCGCCGCGGCGGCCAGCCGACCGTGGCCGAGGCGGCCGACTTCATCCTCAAGCACCACCGCGAACCGGTGTTCCGCGACTACCGCCGCCGGTGCCTGGCAGACTGGCGAGCCAAGTTCGGCGACGCCTTCGCTGATGCGGTTGAGTCAACGGTGAAGCAGGCTTGGCATCGCCGTTGATTTGGCTATACTGATGTGATTTTCACAACAGCGATGGGGAAACGATGAGTCGTGTCGTCCGCTGGTTCTCCTGCGGTGCCGCCAGCGCAGTCGCCACCAAGCTCGCCATCGCCAAATACGGCCGAGTCGAGATCGTCTACACCGAGGTCGTCAACGAGCACCCGGACAACCGCCGGTTCCTCGCCGACTGCGAGCGCTGGTTCGGCCAGCCCATCACCGTCCTGCGCAACGAGCAGTACGGCGCCGACATCCGCGAGGTGTTTCGCAAGGAGCGCTTCATCGTCGGGCCGAAGGGCGCGGCCTGCACGCGCCTCCTCAAGCGCCAGATGCGGGTGATGTTCGAGGAGGAGGACGACATTCAGGTGTTCGGCCTCACCATCGAGGAGCAGCACCGCGCCGACCGCCTGATCCAGCGCAACGCCTACATCAAGGGCGATTTCATCCTGATTGAAAAAGGCCTGACCAAGGGCGATTGCCTGGCCATGATCGCCCGCGCCGGCATCGAGATCCCGGCCATGTACCGCCTGGGTTACCGCAACAACAACTGCATTGGCTGCGTCAAGGGCGGCGCCGGGTACTGGAACAAAATCCGCCGCGACTTCCCCGTCCAGTTCGCCGAGCGCGCCCAGGACGAGCGCATGGTGGGCCACTCGATCCTGAAGCGTCACGATGGCACGCCCGTGTTCCTCGACGAGTTGCCGCTCGACATGGGCGTCGACGTGCCCGAGCCCGACATGGAGTGCAGCTTCTTCTGCCACATGGCCGAGCAGGAGATTCGCGCGTGACCTTCGCCCTGCGCCCCTACCAGGCCGAGATCATCGAGCAGGCGCGCGCTCTGATTCGCGCGGGCGGCCGGTCGATCCTGCTGCAGGCGCCGACCGGGGCGGGCAAGACCGCGCTGTGCGCCCACATGCTGGGCACCGCCGCAGCGCGCGGCCAGCAGTCCTGGTTCGTGGTGCACCGGCGCGAGCTGGTCAAGCAGTCGGCGCGCACCTTTCACGCCGTCGGCATCCCGCACGGCATCGTCGCGGCGGGCTTCCCCGGCGACAACCACCAGCCGGTGCAGATCTGCTCGGTGCAGACCCTGGCGCAGCGCCACGCGCGCATGGCCCGGCCGCGCTTGATCGTGTGGGACGAGTGCCACCACGTCGCGGCCGCTTCCTGGGCGCAGATCCATCAGGCCTACCCGGACGCGATCCACATCGGCCTTTCGGCCACTCCCGAGCGCCTGGACGGCACCGGCCTGCAGGCCTGGTTCAAGCAGATCGTGCTGGGCCCGTCCGTGTCCTGGCTGATCGAGCAGGGCTATCTCGCACGCTACCGCCTGTTCGCACCCAGCCTGCCAGACCTGGGCGGCGTCCACACGCGCATGGGCGACTTCGTGCGCGGTGAGGCAGCGGCGGTCATGGACAAGCCCAGCATCACCGGCGACGCGGTGGCGCACTACCGCAAGCTGGCCGCCGGCAAGCGCGCGGTCGTGTTCTGCACATCGGTGGAGCACTCGCAGCATGTTGCGGAGTCCTTTCGGCTTACGGGGATTCGCGCCGAACACATCGATGGTTGCATTGACAACCAAATGCGCGACGAGATCATCGGGCGCTTTGAGCAGGGCCAGACCCAGGTGCTGTGCAACGTCGAGTTGTTCGGCGAGGGTGTCGACATTCCTGGCATCGAGGTTGCAATCCTGCTGCGTCCGACACAGTCACTGTCGCTTTTCCTGCAGCAGGTCGGCCGCGCGCTGCGCCCGGCGCCGGGCAAGACCGAGGCGCTGATCCTTGATCACGCGGGCAACGCGCTGCGCCATGGGCTGCCGGACGATGAACGCGAGTGGTCGCTGGAGGGCGCCAAGAAAAAGCGCCGCGCGAAGGACAAGGACGACGTGCCAGTGAAGTCATGCCCGCGCTGCTTTGCGGTGGTGCGGTCGCTGGTGCAGCGCTGCGCCTGCGGGCATGTGTGGATGCCGCAGGGCCGGG
>JACCDU010946515.1_pt1 | contig 38817 bp, 59 predicted proteins | sample 7446081 | NCBI WGS metagenome assembly JACCDU01 (sample SAMN15323447, study PRJNA562643) | freshwater metagenome | isolation source: river surface water | place: USA:Blue River Watershed | collected 2017-08-17
AGATAATACTAACGGTTCTTCCAGCATAGAAATCTCTTCCTGAAAACATACCGTCTGCGTAGCCACGGTTATCATCTTGCGTTCTTAATTCAGGTAACGCTTCTAAGCCGTCTACAGAAAGAATTTGGTAAGGCGAATCAGTACCGCCAAAAGTTAAACCGTTAAACGAAAAGGAATAAGGTTGCGTTAATGTAACCGTCATAACATCACCATATTTCCACCGCCACCGCCACCGCTTGTTTTAGTTGTTGTTTTTGGCGCACTTGCCGCCATAATACCAGCCAACGTAGTTGTATTTACGGTTCCATATTTGATTCCGTTAGTTACTACCGAAGCAATAGCCGTTGGTGAAGCGTTAGTATTAGCCGTAACGTTAGTTGTAATATTTGTAGTAGAAGTTTTTGAAGTAGAAGACTTACTTGACGAACTACTTCCACCGCCACCACTACCGCCACTACCTGCTTGAATAGGAGCAGGAATAACAATAGGTGTTTCAAGTAATTTTTTAGTAGCATTAAAATTAGCAAGTAAGGCGGTTATTTCTCTATTAGTAGCCTTTGTAGCGTCTGTAATCTTTCCTAATTTATCTTTAAATTCTTTTTCGATAGCAGTTAAAGAATCTTGTAAATCTTTACGCGCTTGTTCGGACGCTTCTACAAAATCTTTTTGCGCTTCGGCTAAAGATTCTGCAAGGTCAGCGTTAATTTCGGCTACTGATTCGGCAAAATTTTTATTCTCTTCTGCTAACGCTTCTGCTAAATCGGCTTGCGCGCTAGCAATAGCGGTATCACGAGTTTTTTCTGCGTCCGTCATAGCCTTATTAAAAGCAGTATTTATTTCCGCTTGTGACGTTAAATATTGTTTTGCTTGGTCTGCTAAAGCATTTTTTAAATCTTTTTGTGCTTCTGTATACGCTTGATTAAGTTCTTCTGTTGCTAAGTTCCCAAAAGTACTCATACTCTTAGCAAGAGTATCTACGCCGTGTTGCGTAGTAGTTTCCATATCCTTGTAAGCGTCTTGTAACTCTTTAACGGTTTCAGGGCTTGCGTCAAGAATAGATTTAGAAAGTTGGTTACCGATTTCTGGACCAGCAGAAACTACTTGCTCAATAAACGTTTGTGAAAAACCTTTAGCCTGTAATAGTGCCGCGTTTTTGGCTAGTTCTTTAGAAGCCGCAATTTTAGTCTTCATTGCTTCTAATAGTTTGCCTACGTTAGCCGTACCTGCTTCTACTAACCCTTTAAAAATATCTGTAGGGTTAAATTCCGTACCTTTACGAAAAGCGTCACGAAGACGATTAGCCGATTCTTCTACTAAAGAAGTAAGTTTTGCGTAATGATTTTTATAAATATCCGCAACTTTTGTAGTGTTATCAGATTCGGCTTTTGCTAAGTCTTGACCTTTCTTTTCGTTAAGGTCAGCCATAGTGTCGTTGAAACGTTTTTGTGCGTCACTAATTTTCTTTTGCGCGTCAGAGTTAAGTTTAGTAACTCTTTCGTTATGGTCTTTAGTAACGTTTTCAATTTTCTTTGCAGCGTCAGAGCGAAGTTTTGTTGTAGTTTCGTTATAGTTTTTTTCAAGTTCAGCCATTTTTTCGTTGAACTTAGTACGCGCAGACGCAACCTTGTCGTTTAAATCTTTTACAATTTTCATATAGCCTTCGTTGGCTTTTTTAGTTTTAGGGTCTACGCCACCGCCACCCGTAGTAACGCCACCGCCAGCAACGTTTGGCATATCAGGAATCTTCGGAGTAGAAAAAGTTAATTTAATAGGCTTATTAAGTTTATCTAAACTGCCAGCCATACCTGTAACTTTTTTAGCCGCACCATCAAAAAATTTACCAACAGAATCTGTTGCGCTTTCTAAACCTTTTAAAGCGTTCTTAGCATTATCGTTACCTAATAAGGCCAACCCTTTAAGTAAAAGTTTAAGTGGTCCAGTAGCAATTTTAATGAAACCTGTTGCTAAATCTCCAATAATTCCAATAAGAAATCCAAACGCCTTAATACCAACTTTACCAATTTCAATCATTATCTTGCGGAACGTTTCGGATTTATTCCAAAGTATGACCATTGCGCCGATAAGAAGAACTACGCCAGCAACTACTAAACCAATAGGGTTAGCGGTTAGTGCCGCATTAAGTTGTAACTGCCCTGTAGTTAAAAGAGTTTGAACCGTTTTTGCTACTCCTGAAATAATTGTCCACGCTTTTGTAGAAGCGGCAACTATCTTTATGGTTGCGTTATATGCGGCAAGCGCAACTGTAACGGTAAGTATTACGCCAGCAAGAATAGAAAAAACCGTAGAATTTCTTTTAACAAATTCTGTAGTCTTAGAAATTAAATCAAGAAAACCTTTTAGATAAGGCATAAGCGTAGTGCCAAGAGTTTCGGCTACGTCCGCAAACTTTTCTTTAGTAACCGCTAACTGACCAGCAAAAGTTTTTGTATACGCAGTAGCCTGTCCGCCAATTTTTGCGCTAAGTTCAGACATACCTTTTTCAAGCATTTGCGCTCTAGGTAAAGTTGTATCAAGTTCAATGCCCATTTCTTTAAACGCTTTAGCAGAACCTTGATTTGCTTTTGCGACAATAGAAGACGCGTCAGCAAGAGAAATATTTTTAACGCGAGCCAAGTCAGCCGAAGTAGCGAGAAGTTTTTGTGACGCTTCTAAGTCACCAGTAGAACGAAATAGAACGTCAAAACCTGCTGCGGCTTCTTCTCCACCAAAACCTAAATCAACATAAGAGCCAGTTAAGTCTTCAATCTCTTTTCGAACCTTAGGAGTATTAACGCCAAAGTTAGAAAGAGTTACGCCTAACTTATTCAATGCTTGTTCGGCTTCGTTGGCTTCTTTAATACCAAAAGCGGCAAACCCTACGAACGCCGCACCCATAGCAAGAAGTCCAGCCGTAGCCACCTTAGAAGCCTTATCTAAGCCCGAAATTTTGCCACTTGCGGTATCGGCTTCTTTACTCATTTTATCAAGTTCTTTATTTACTTCTCCGAACTTGGCTATGGCTTGGTCAGCAATCGCCTTAATTTCAAAGACCGCAGGTGGAAGAAAACTAGAGCCAGCCATTATTTAGTCACCGCCAAATGCTTACGAATAATCATTGGAACTTGTAATTTAAACTTTTGGAAAGCAGGTTGCATATATGGGAATCCGTCCATAGCAGAAGTTCCTTTCCAAGAGCGCGGTGCGTACTTACCGCCTAATTCTACTGCGCGACCATAGATAATTGTTGGTCCAACGATTGCTTCATATTTGCCAAAACCTTTGTTAATTTTTTGACCACGGATAGAACGCCGTAAGTTACCCGTACGGTTCATAGGTGGCTGACCTGCGGTTGCCTTATCCCATACGCCGTTAGTTTTACCGCGCTTACCCGTAATAGTTTCTTTTGAGAGTTGAATCAAAGTAGTCATCATTTCGTCACGACAGGCTTCAGCACCTTTATCTATGCTTTTACCAGCCTTCTCTACGGCTTGGCGAACCTGTTTAAGGTTTGTGACTATCATTTTCTACTTCTCTCACTACTCCTGCAATATGAATTAACCAATCTAGTAAGTGAGCAGGTTGCTCATCTACCTGTGAAGGTGTCCAACCAAACCTTTCCGCACAAACGTAGTAGTACCACTCTTCGTCAGGATACGAAAAGGCTTCGTGTCGCTCGCCACCTTCAAGTATCCATTTTAACCGTTGGAGTTGTCGAAAGGGCTTTCAGGGTCTTTTTCTGTTTCGTCCGTCTTACTTAGATTTGGAAATAGAATCTTTTGTGCTTCTTTTGTTTCTTCGGTTAAGAAGTCGTAGTCAGCCATTTCAAGTTCTTCAAGTGTAGAAATTCGAATTGACGGAATAATCAAATCAAATGACCACTCTTTAATTAAGACCGCAAGAAGTCCGTCTGTTAAAGATAGGGCTTGCATAATTCCTTCGTCAGCCTTTGCCGCATTAGCGTAAATCTTTTTACGGTCTTTTACGCGCAGTTCTTTAGGGTCACGAATTGTTACAGTTGCTCCACTAGGAAGCGTTACTACTTTTTCTGCCATTTTATTTTCCTTCCAATCGGTTATATGCCTTCCAAATGATACTTTAAAAAGGTGCTCAGGGGTGGGAGCAGGGAAGGCGTCTGCTCAACCAACCCCTGAGCACTACTGTTTCAGAAACTTATGCGTAAGTTCCTGAAGGCTTTGCGTTCTTTAGTACCCACTTAATAGGTGCGAATCCGCCAGTTGAGCCAGCGTCAGTTGTGTTTCCTTGACCGTTAAGTTCGATTGTAACGCTTACAAAATCATCTCCGCGTTCAATTACTGCCGCAGTATAAGCACCCTTTGTAATAGTTGCTTGTACTTGAACCTCAGAAGCACCTGAGCCGTAGTTCCAGTTAAGAACAATCGCAGGCTGTGAGTTGTTAAGGAAGTTAAGTAACTGTGAATCATTTTCCATAACAAACTTAATAGAGCCTGTTACTTCAAGTGGTCCAAGAAAGATTTGATATGGGTTCTGTGTATTAGAAATACCGTAGATTGGCGTTGCCGCACGAGTCATATCAATATTACCTTCCATAGCGGTAGCAACTGCTGAACCGCCAATGCTTACAGTTCCACGCCATACAGGAGTAGGAAGTACTGTAGAGAAGGTAGGTGTTGGGTCAGAAACGGTTTGTGAAGCCCAACCTGTTGTCTTTGCGTCATACTCCAACATACCGTCAGCGTTAAACTTCAAAGAGAAATCGCTAAACTGGCAACCTGGGTATGAGCGAACATCTACCGCATAAAAATCGGTAAGAGTATAAGAAATTGGTTGTACGTCTACATCTGACGTAAGGCTATTTTCTAGGCTAATAGTGTGTGTGAAAGGCGCGCTCGCACCTGTTGTTGCTACTGAGCCAAGAAGTCCTGCGATTGAATAACCGATTGTGTCGGCAAATACCGCACCACCGAAATCAAAAGTTGAACGTGAGCGACCCTGAATATAGTTGTAATTAACTACGTTAGAGCCACGCAAGCCTGTATCAAATAGTGGGTCTACTAAATCTACTGGCTTTAAATTATCCTTTGCTACAGGGATAAAATCTGTTGGTGCTACTACTGTTCCTTTAGTTACTTCTTTAGCAATACCTAAATAGGAACGTACGGACGCTTGTACGGACATTGATTCACTCTCCTACTGTTGTGTCTGACGCGGCAGACTTAATTGGTTCTGTTGGTTTTGGTGCTGGTGTAGATACTTTCGCGCCAGCAAGAGTTACATCTGCCGCACTAAAGTCATCAGGCGCGTCAAACTCTTCGTTTGGTTTCACTACGATTCCAAGCGAAGGAAACACACGCTCATCTGTTCCTACGTACTTGTATTTCATTTTTTCTCCTTATGCTTGAATCATTTCAGTTACATCAAACTGAAGTTCAGCAAACGTTTCCGTTGCTCCTTCAGCAGAAGTCGAAGGTTCACCATATAAGCCGTTAATAACTGGCTCTGCTCCTTGCCACACTAGGATACCTGTTGGGTCACCAAAGTTGTGGTCAGAACGTAGCCGTGTCTTAATTGCGTCTACAAGTGTATCAAAATCTGCCATAGCAGTTTCGGCTAATTGGTGTAACGAGTGGTGAAAGATTTGAAGTATTACAGAGTAATCAACTCTCTTCCAACCACTATGCGCGCCACCAATAGCCAAACGATTTTCTGTTTCTGATTGAATAAAAATTACTACTGCGGCACGACTCATTTGCCCTGCCTGAGCGTTTACTTGAAAGTCAATACGCTTAGGAAACGAAGTAAAGACTTGGTTTAAATCTTGAATAGGCGGATTCGAAATAAACGCATATAACGTATCTCTTACGCCAACGCGTCCTGCCATTAGCGAATCCTTCTATAGAGCGTAACCATTTCAATCGCCATAGCAATTTCGTTTCCATAGCGTTGTGCGCCGTCAGTAACGCTTTGTGCGGTAGTAGTAATACCCATAGTCATTGACCTATCGCCACGAACCTTTGCGAACGCGGTTGTAACAAGAATTGTTGCTTGCTTAATTGCCTGTGGCAAGTTACCGAAAGTAACTCCTGCGGTATGCGTATACGCCAACGGAGTAGCCAAAGGAACGGTTGTAGAACCGTACGTATAGTTAGAAGCAACCGTAATAGTTTCGCTTTTTGCGCCGTCCCAAATTCGATATTGGCTACCAGCCTGAATACCCGAAGCGTTAGCAACGGTCATAGTAGAAGCGAGCGCAACTGCCGTAGTAATAGGGTTATTTACGTAACCGCTTGTGTAGTTATATTGGCAATAAATCTGATTGTAATTAGAGCCACCGCCACCGAAAGAGAGTGGACCACTACTTGACCACGTTAAGGACATTTCTGAAACAGGAATAATTATTTGTTGGTCTTCGAACCACGATAAAGAACAATCAGGAATTGTAATTAAATTATTAGGAGTAGGACCATAAGAAAAACTTTGTAGTGAAATAACAGGAGAGTTATTAGGGTGTAACGCTATAAAGCCCTGTGGTGTAAAGCGCGTACGTTGCGTTTCGGTACGTGATTGCGCGCTTAAATTTTGGTTTAAATATTCGTCTAAGAAAGAAGAAGCGCGAAGAATTAGCCTTGTTAATTCCGCGTCTTGCGCGTCCTGATTACCGCCTACTACTAAATTGTTATAGTCAATAGAAGTAGGTGCGTTTTTAAATTCTTGTAGGGTTATGTAAGGTTGTTCGAAGAACGGCGTTTGTGTAGTAATACCTGTAGCCATTTAGTCACCGTCTTTCATAATCCGTTCGTTTTCGTGTCCGCACCGCGAACACTTTTTGAAATAACTACCGAAGCCACATTGAGAACACGGGAAGCCTTCTGTGTCCGCTACGCCACCTGCGCTCGCTACTCCTAAACCTTCTGCCTTCATTTGTGCCGCGTGTTTAGGATTATCTACGTTAATTAACCCTGAACGGTCAGCCCTGTAAACCTTTGTACCGCGTTCTGTTTTTACTGCTACTTCTCTTAATCCCTGCGGTGGAATCATCTTGCCCATAATTATTCCTTCCTGCTAGTAGTGGCGCGCCCACTATATGACGCGCCACTCTAACATTAACTATCTACTTACGCGTTTACGATTCCTGATACTGCGCCGTTCCAAGCAGGAGCAGAGCAGAAGAATGTGCCACGGAAGTAAGTTGAGAAGTCGTATGAGAACTGTGTTACTGGCCATTGAATTCCCATATAGTCCTGAACCATATAGTTCGCCCAAACATCTGATACCTCAGTATCAGGAATTGGAAGAGTATATGAAAGAACAGGAGATACACCCTGAGGCAACCAAGGGTGAACTGTTAGTGGAACCATTTTGCCAGTGATTTCGTTATAAAGACCACCGATAGTTGCTCCACCTACATAGTCGCCAGCCTCAGTTTGTGTGAGAGTTAGACGGTAGTTAGCAGTTGAACCGTTCTTGATTGAATCAGAGAGTTGCTTACGGTCTGCACCGTTAATAAGAATCTCATCTGGGTCAGCCTTAACGTTGTTATATAGGTTGTAGAACACGGTCTGGTATTCAACACCTGGGTTAGAAGTGCTAAATGTAGAGTTGATTGTGTTGTTATAACCTGAGTTAGCACCCATAACTGTAGGAAGAATTCCGTCATAACCTGTTGCGTAAGCAGATGTATCTGCGTTAGCGCGTGAAGCAGCAGCACCGTTTGTGGTGAGTGCGAAGTTATTTCCAGTTAGTCCGATAGTTCCAGCACCCTGAATTACCGCAGAAGTTCCCTGCGCGGTGCCTTGGAAAGTACAGTTAGCAGTACCAGTTGTAGTACCAACGTAAATGTTATAACCGATTGCGCCTGTAACTGGTGTCCAAGAAATTCCTAGAACGTCACCTGAAGCAACTGCGGTTGATTGAACTGTTGAAACGATTGACTCACCAAAACCTGAAGATGAAATACCAGCGTTAGCAGTTACATATACGAAGTATGTTGCCGCTGCAAGAGCAGTCTGCCCTGTAGCCGCAACTGGTGAAGTTAGAGTTACTGTTGCTGGTGCGGCAAGCGCGCCTGAGTAACCTGAAGCAGTACCGCGAGCCATCAACATCATACGTTCTTCCATAAGCATTGTTGCGTATAGAGTTGAAGTAGATGAAAGTTGGCGTAAGTCCTGATAACCCAACGCAGAGAAGTTAGCGTCAAAAGTTACGCTATCTGATAGTGAGTATGAGTTGTAAGGCAAGATTAAATCTTGTGCGGCATAACTAATGATTGGTCCACGCTCGTAGTTAATTGAACCAAAAGTAGCAGTTGAACTCTGCGTAATTCCTGGCCAAGTGTTTCCTACTCCACCTGTTCCTGTACCTGTGTAACCTAGAATCTGCTTCTGACGGTGGCTTGTGCCTACGCCTTTTTTACGAGCAATTTTGTTACGTAGTGGTGTTGGACGTGGTGTAAGCATCTTTGCTGGTGCTTCCAAATCGAAAGCGGCAAAAGATGTTGAGAGTGGAGAAGTTAGAGAAATCTCCTTCTGAATATCCTGCATAGCCAAACGCTGAGAAGCAAGAGCGTTATTTAGCGCGCCTACTGCGTCAGGTGTAAGTGACTTGTTTGCTACTGCGGCTTCCAATACTGCTACAGGGTCACCTGCGGCTTGTGCGAAAGTCGCTGCGCCTGACTTGATAGCCATAATTGCGCTTGGGTCGGTAACTGAGTTACCAATTGACTTATTAAGTTCTGCGTTAAATTCTTCAACACGAAGTGCCGCTTCTTTTGCGCCACTAGCGTCAGAGAAAAGGTCAGAAGCCTTAACTTGTGAAATCGCCATTTTAATCCTTTCGTAAAGAGTTGTTTAGTTGGCTTGAATTGCTTTGGCTTTGGCTTCAAAATCTTGAGCCAATTCCTTATAGCCACGGGCAAGTTCTTTGTCCGTAGCAGAAGCGGACTTAGCGCGATAATCTGCGGCAATAGCAAGGAAGTGAGAAATTTCTTCTACTACCTTTTCTTTTACTGCGAATCGCTTTGGACCGTTTCCTACTGCTTTGGTCTTAGCCGTTGCCAACTCACTCTGTAACTTACTAATCTCTTCTTTATAAGAGTTAATCTCATTAGTTACTGAATCAGTAGCACTCTTTACGGCTTTAGTAATAATGTCGTTAATGACTTCATCACTTAAAGCAGACTTCTCCGAATCTTCTTCGGAATCTTCAAATACGTCTTCATCAGAAACACTTGGAAGACGTTCGATTGTTGTTTCAGGCAAGATAGTTCCTGCTGACTTAGGTGTTTCATTAGGAGTAATAATTACTGCGGTTGAAACGTTATCGCCGTTTGGAAGTTGTGTGCGTCCGTGTGAGTTAGCAGGTTGGTTACAACCGCACTCTAGGCACTTAGTAACTTCGTCAGACTTATCAAGTGGCTTCTTACCTTCGGCTTCTTCTACTTCTTCTTCAGCAGTTTCAGCACCGACACTTGGACCTTCTTCAGTTTCTTCTTCGGCGGTTTCGCCAACGTCACCTTCGGCTTTATCTTCGATATAGCCACGTTCCTTACACATCATAGTAAGGTCGGTCATTTCTTTTGTGAGTTCTTCAAGACGCTTTAGTGCTTCTTCTTTTGAATACTCCTTGTGCGCTGATTTTTCTTCAGTTGCTTCTACCGCTTCTACCGCTTCTACAACTTCTTCAGTTACGGTTTCCGCAGGAGTTTCTACAACTTCTTCAGTTGCTTCTACGAGTTCTTCCACTTTCATTATCTCCGTTCCTACGGACTTAGCCATAATTAGTTTTGCGTTAGGGTTTGCTGGACGGTCTACCAAAGATACTTCGACAATCTGACCGTCAATAATTCGTCCGTTTGCCGCTTTGTTATCACGAACAACGCGTGGTGAACGAATACCAATAGAGAATCCCTTGAATACGCCTGTTTCTGTTTTCTTAACACTAACAGGGTCTACTACGTGAACGTTAATATAAAATCCGTCTTCTTTAGCGTCTAGTTCTTTAGCGACACCTGCGGCAATATTAGAATGTTGCTCGCGAATATTTCCGCCTGTCTTAAACCACTCAGGCATAGCGGTAGCAAGCCAACCTGCGTCACAAATTTGTTGGTCAATATCAAGAGAATCGTCTGTTGCCTTGCCGTAGACCATTAGTGTTCCGTCATCAAGTTTTTCTTGCTTAATGATTTTAGCAAATGCGCTTGTTGTATCAAGGCTCATAGATTTATCCTTTTTCTTTTCTCTCTCTGAAATTCCGTCAGCCCAACTTTTGCCAGCGTCACCGCCCCATAATAACCAAGCGATATAACCAGCAGAAGGGTTTGAGGAATCTCCCCAACCTTCGCCTTTCTTATCAACTTCGTGACGTGCAAAATAAGATACCATACGGCGAATAGTTTCTAACGGAATACTTTGACCGTTAGACAAACTTCTTGCGCGTGCAACTCCAACTTCAGTACCACCGCGATTAAATTCACGGCGTAATTCCAAACCACGTTTTGCGTTATTGCGTACGTTCTCTGGTGGTACAAATCCGTCTGCCATTAGTCCTCATCTCCAAGAATAAATGATAACGCTTCTTCGCCTATATCACGAGTATCTACTACGTATGGCGCAATGTCGCATACACAGTTCGGGTGAGCAGGTGGTTCCGTATCTCCACTTGGAAACGTATCGTCAATACGGATAGGCGACACATCTGCGTTCTCTTGGCATAAATCACAAGGGTCTGCAACAAGCCACTCTACCAGTTCTACGCCACTTTCTTGATATAACTCACGTGACGCCACGGCAACTGCTCTACTCATTTCTGTTTGAGCAATTCCTAATGCGCGCTCGCTATCGCCTAATAAATCTTCTACGTCATCTACTACGCTTTTAGGGGTTTCACCTTTAGCAAGAGCGCGTGATAAAAGAGTTCCAAGACGGTCAAGGGTAGTTCTATCTAAGCCTTGAATTGTTACACCGCGTCTATCAAGTAAGTCAGAAAGACCGCGTGGCGGACGTAGTAAAAGCGCGGCAGGTTTATTTCCAGCGCGCCAATTCTCCCAGTTTGTAACTCTTACCGCGTTACGTAATTGTTGTAACGTACTAGGTGCTTTATTTACTTTGGCTTTTGCTATTCCGCTTAACGCCATATCTTGACCTAACGCATACGATTCTAAATAAAGAGTACGTAACGCTTGATTTAAAGGCTGACTATTTAGACGTACGTGAACCTTCGACCACTCGCGTAACTCTTCGGGTTTAATGTCGGTACGTCCTGCGTACTGCGCAAAGAAATCATCTACAACCGCGTTAGGGTTTAACGATTCTTTTAATGCGTCACGGATTAACTTTGCCCGTCTTGCCGCAAGGCGTTTCTTGGCTAAGTTCTTTTGCTTCCACGCTCTGTTCATAGCGTCCTACGCTAAATAACGTTCGGCATACCACCGTGCTGAGTCATAATCTTTTGTTACTACGAACTTATTTAGAACGTCTGCGTATACAACGGGAACTTCTCTAAAATTAAATTCGCGTACAGGAGATTTCTTTAAGAAACGTAGGAATTGTTTTAATTCTTCTACGGCTTTATCAGCAGTATCGGCTTCTATAGACGCGCGTAACTCTTCTATTGCGCTATTAGCCGCACTTAACGCGGTTTCTTCGGGCTTTTCCGAACCGCGTAATTGTTCAATAGCGTCTTGCGCTTGTGATAAAGCGTTCTCGTGCGGTGCGCCTTCAGTACCGTTCATTAGTTCGCCTGACGTATCTATACCGCCAAGAGCCGAATCAAAAGGAACTACGCCTGATTCTGTAATGAAATACGCGCCTGTTCCTGCCACGATAATAGGCATATCAGCCTCAGGAGATTCAATTAAAGGAAGTCCTGAACGTGAACGGGCTTCGTTAATTGTAAGTCCGCCTGATTTAATTTCGATATCACGTGTACGCGCAACGCTTTCTAAGTCTTGGCGTCCTGATTCCATAAATCTAAATTCAAGTTCGCGTGGCATACCAAGATAGGTATATGAAAGGTTTGAAATCATCTTACCAATCCAAGTAGCCAAAGGAATCGCGCCAATGACTTCTGATGATTCGGCTTGACCCATTTGGAATCCTGCGCCACCTAATCCGCCTTTAGGACTAAATCCAATTTCGCTAGGCATAACGCCAAAGTGACCGCAGATAGAGTTCACAAGGTATTCGTCAAGAGTATCTTTAAACTTTTCTCCGTACCCGTCATACTGAACCGCTTTAAGTCCTGCTGGTAGTAGACGTACGCGCTTACGTTGTTCGGTCTGTCCTGCTAAATCGTTATTAAAAATGTTTTCATAAGCACGAAGTAAGTCAGGGTTATTACCAAAGTTAGCGTCAGTTTCCATAAGCAACTCAGGTGTAACGCCGTCTGTATATTCGGCACGAATCCATTGTTGTCTACGTAGATAAATATCAGCGAGCGCAAGTGCGCGCTCTGTAGGAGAGTAGCCATATACCGTCATTGTTCGGCGGTTACGAATCATATAAGAGAGTTCGTCTGACGTGAATTCTCCGTCTGCTTCTTCTCCTTCGGTAGCAGAAGTAAATTCGCTACGTGGGAAGCCGTAAAGAATTTGTTGGTAAGCAGGGAACGGTGGCATAGGACGCATACCACGGTCATCTATAAGTGGCTTAATAGTAGAGCCGTCAAGAATTTGTAGCCCTAATAAATCTCCACCGACAGTTGATTGCGGCCAAACTGCCCACGCGTCAAGTACTAAAATTTCTTCTAACGCAATATTTAACCAATCGCTAAATACAATTCCGTTTGACTTATCAGGTTGTTCCCAAAATTCACGCGCTCGCGAAATCTCTTCTGTATATCTATCACGAGCAACGGTCATAGCGCGCGTATGGTTACCGCCAATTTCGCTAATAATCTTTTCTGCGGAATCTTCGGCAAGAACAATATCCCAGTTAAGTCCGACAATCTTTGACTTTAGAACTTCGATACATCTACGCAAAATATCTATTTGGTCTGCTGCGGCACGAAGAGTTCCAAAAGGAACTAAACGTGTAGCAGTAATATTTATATTCTGCGCTACTTGAAATTCATAACGGCGTGGGTCTGGTCTTCCAGAATCTTCACGTGGTGGGTTAATTGCCCCTGGCACAATAGGCATACCTGGAGAAAACGGTACGTTTGGTGTAACAGGGTTACGTGGTAATGCGTCAGTAGTACCGTAAGTAGTTTGCGTACGTCCTGAGATATTTCGCATATCTTGTTCGGACATAGCAACTGCGCCTACAGGTAGGTTAGGTGCCTTCGTAATTTCTTCGGCTACCTTCTGAGCAATACGGTCTAACAGACCCATATTTATCTCCTTCTTTAGCCGTTATTAAGCGTGAACTACTACGCGATACTGATTTGAAGTAGGTGCTACTGAGAACAATAACGTAATTGTATTAACAGTAGCGTGGTTTACGTCACAGATAACTTCTGCGTATGGTGAAGAGTTATCATAGACGGACACTACTACGTCACGAGTATTTAGGTTATGTGTGATTGTGTAAGAAGTAGCAGAACCGTCACCAACGTTTGACGCGTACTTACTTACAACTACTGCTGAGTCAATCGCAACGGTATTTGTTAGTACTGTAATACCGTTTCCTGCGCCTACTGCTAGGTCAGAAGATAGATTCAAACCTGAAGTAGTAGCCAACTTAACTTCTGCGCCACTTGCGCCTGTTGCTAAACCGAATCCGCTACGTGGTTGGAAAGTAAAGTTAGTACCAGTAAGTAATACGCCGTTAGAAGCGGTATATGTACCTGCGCCTGAGAATTGCTGGAATACGATTGGGTCAGTACCGACAGTTGTTACTTCGTCTACGTTTACCCAACCTGTATTAGCAAGAGTTGTTCCGTTATCTACGAAAGTAAAGTCACCGCCAGCAATTTCTGTAGCAGTATCAAAGTCTGTAGCACGAGTAAGAACCCAGTTAGTAGAACCGCTTCCTACGGTAGTAAGAACATAGATACCGTTTTGTGAAGTTGTTGTTTGGTTCTTTACAAGAATACGGTCATTAAGACTTGGTGTTGTACCGTCTGTAGTAAATGCGGCTTGTGTGCCAGCGTTAGTAAGAGTTGCGCCTACACCGCTAGTTCCGTTGCTATATGTAGCGTTAAGATTAGCGGTTGTTCCTGCGTAAGAAGCAGCGTGAATATTTAAACCTTGTGCTACGTCATCTACGTATTGCTTATTTGCGGCGTCAGTACTTACGGTTGGAGTTCCAACGTTAGTAAGTTTGTAACCTGCCATAGATAAATCAACGGCAGGAGTAAATGCGTGTGTGTGGTCTTCCTTAGAAGGAACGCTTGCCGTACCTGCGCTACCAGTTACGCCAGCGATAGCGTTTGGTGTAGAAGTTCCTAGCGCAGGAGTACCGTGTGTATGGTCTGCGCGCGCGTAATTATTTGAAGTACCGTCTGCTGAAGATTGTCCGTAAGAAGTTTCAGTAACTACAGAACCGAACGCGTTTGTTTGTGTCCAAGTCGAACCGTCTGAGTAGTAAAAAAGTTTTGTATCAGTAGCGTAGAAAATAGTTCCTGCGTCTACGGTATTAGCGGCAGGACGTGAAGAAAGAAGTCCTGATTGAACGGCGTTACCAGCAACTTCCCAACGTGTGCCGTTATAAATATAAAGTTGATTATCAACGGTATTGTAATAAATCTGACCGCTATATGGTGTTGAAGGCGCAGTAGCAAGATTCTGAATTACCGCGTTTTGTAATTCGTTCTTGTTAAGGTCAATACTTACTAAAAACTTACGGCTCATTTGTTCTCCTAAATTACGTACGCCGTACCTGTAAAGGCACTGGTGAAGGTTATCACCATTTGATTCTTGCTTGGATAACTAAACGTGCCTTCACAATTAGTTCCTGCGCTATCCAAAACTACGGCGGTTGGTTCTCCACCTAAGTTATGGTTAATCGTCCATACCGCGCTCGCTTGCGCTTGCACGTGTGTATAGAAAATACTAGCAGGGTCACCTGCTGGTCCTTGTGGACCAACACCAACGATTTCTACTGTAGGGATTATTGGTTGAATAATTACTGCGTCATCTGCCATTATCGCGTCACCTCAGGACTTACTACAACCTGACCTTGTGCCAGCCTTGTAACAATACTACCATTTACAAGTTCTATATCATAGACATAAGTACCTTCGTCAATCGCGCCTGTTTGTGTCGCAGTTGCGTGTACTTGAACAAATCCAGTTAGCGCAGATATTGTGATTCCGCCATTAGCGGTAGTAAGAGTTAATACCGCGTCAGGGTCAGAAGGAAGCGAGCGCACTTGAAGTCTTGCGGTATATCCCGTCAAGTCCATAGGTACGGTAGCGATTCCGCCTGAGATATAAATACCTGTTGCGCCGTTAGTAACGGTAAAAGAAGTTGGATTAGCGTTAGCAATAGTTTTATTTTGAAGGTTATAAACGTTAGGAATTACTCCGTCAATAGAAACTGTTTGACCAATAGCAAAAGAATTATTAGTAGTATAAGTAACTGTTGTTCCGTTACCGCTTACGTTAGTTAATGCGGCAGGTTGTTTATAAATAAAGTTGATATACCAATCCGCACCTTGGTCAATCGTTGTGTTGTATGTGACCGCCACTTAAACTCCTAAACTTGTTCCGCAAGAAGAACATATAGCCTGACCTTTAACCTGAGGCATACGACACGAAGGGCAAAAGTCCGCCATAGCCGCAAGGCTCATCATACTACTGCTACCGCTATTTAACTCTGTAATAGCCCATACTAAAGCGTCAAGGCGGTCAGGACTTTCGCTACTAACTGGCGTCCACTCGCACATCTGCGTTTCAAGTTCTGCGAAATATCCGTGGTGGTGAACTCTACCTTGTTCATATAAAGAACTAATAGGTTCAGCACGTAATTGTTTTCCACGTGTCGCAGTTACTTTCTTTACAGGCGCACTATGGTCTACTTGTTTAATAAGTAACGTAACCATATCGCCACCGTTATTAGTTTCGGCAATAATCTTATCTGCGCCTAAATCGTGATAAAGATTTACCGCTTGTCTAGCCCACGCGTCAGGGGAAGCGCGTAATGATTTATCACTAAGAACGTAGTAATGATTATCTGAAGTAATACCTGCGGCAACAATTCCCGTTTCATCTGAGTCCGCGTTATTAGTTACGGCAGGGTCAATCGCTACGACAATTCGAATCAAAGGTGGAATATCCGTTACGCGCGCGCGCTCTATCATCTCACGTGTCCATAACGCGCCTTCAACCGTGTCTAGGATTTCGCCATAGAGTTCCTGCCTACCAAGTCGCGTATTCTCGTAACGTAATTTAAGTTCAGCGAGCGCAGAAGCGGCAAGATTCTTAGCGTTATCAAAAGTAGAACCGCGTACTACCTTTACACCTTCACGGTCTACTAAATCTTTAATTAACTTTGTAGGTCGTGGCGTAGTAGTAATAATTGTTTGTGGGTGCTGACCTAATCGCGCACCGAACTGGTACTGGTCCCAAGCGTCAGGACGTTTAAATGCGGCTAACTCATCAAACCAACCGCCGTGAAATTGTGGACCACGTAAACGGTCAGGCTCTTCTCCTGAGAATAATTTAATACGGCTTCTATTCGTTAAAAAGATTTCTGAAATAGAACGGTTGTAATCCTTTAATACTCCGTACTCTTTTAGAATATTCAGGATTCCTGATTCACCTTCAACACACGTATCACGAGCGTCCGCGTGTGTAGGCGCAACGATAGCCCACCGCGTACCTTCGTTACTAATCGCTTTCCACGCGAGCCACTCTGCCGCAGTTCGCGTTTTACCAGCACCACGACCAGCCAAGAACAACCACGTGTTCCAATTTTCGTTATCAGTTGGAATCTGTTCCGTTCTCGCTAGTTGGTGCGTCCAGCGCACGCGTCTTGCCGCTATCAAGGAGTTCAACGAGCCTTTGGACTTCGGTATCAATGGTGCTTGCGTCATAATGAGTTATCTCCACCTGCGCTCGTGCTGGCATATCTAAGCCAAGTAAGCGCGCTCGCCTTTCCATTATTTTTAGTACTGCCATAACCGCAGGGACTTCCCCACGCATTACTTTGTTCCATAGCGCGCCTTGTGCTATGTCTAAACGGTCTAACTCCGTACCGCGTAACTCTTCTACGTCAGACCGAATAATTCTTTTACACGCGTTCGCATAAGCCTTATGTGCGCCTGAAGCGTTAGCAAACCCTAACTCTTTAGCGATTAAATCAAACGTTAAACCACCACGCCGCAGTTGTAATACTTTCGCTTCACGTTCGATAGTTTCGGGTTTAATTCGTGACGGTCTTGCTTTACCTTCACTCATAGTCGCTTACCTATTGTTAGAAGTAACGCGAAAAGAAAAGGGACTACGAAACTACCTATAACGTAACCAATAACAAACGAAGTCCAGTTCACGATTTCCCCCAACCGCCCCCACGAAAGATTGCTGGCGTAGCCTGTATAACTTTACTCATAGCGTTACCGCACTCACAGGTTTTCTCGTGCTTATCGTTAAAGCCAAAGTAAATATTCTCCTGCTTCATACACTTGTAACACTTAAATAAGTAAACGGGCATTTACCACTCCAAGCCACCGTAAACGCAAATTAACTCTATGGTAATTCCATACTTGCTTACGTGTAGTCCTAATCCGAACGCACGCATAAAGCCTAAGTGAATCCATAACTTGCCTATTTTTTTCTCGTAAGTCATTACGTTATTTCCTTCCTATAGTTACACTACAAACACTTATCCAAGATATTAACTTTAACACTTTCCGCTATCGCTTTCATCATTAACGGCGGAACACTTCTACCGATTCTTTCCCACCTTTGTTCAAACGTTCCCGTTAGTTCAAAGTCTTCAGGGAAAGAACTTAATGCGCGCAGTTCCTTTAGTGTGAACTTACGCTTTTCTAACGGGTGCGTAACGCTTGCCGCACCTACGTTTCCGCCTGTAGCGGTAATAGTTCCAATAGGCTTATCTAAACTTGGTCTAACTAATTGAAAGTACTTATCGCTTTGCTGACCGACTTTAAGTTTGTCGTATTCAACGCCTAGTGCGTAACGGTCAAGAGTAATATCATAATTAGTTTCAGGGTCGTGCGTAATACGTTCTGCGTTAGTTTCTAATACGTCACGTAGTATGTAACGCGTAGTCATAGGAGTAGGGAAGGTTGGAACCACTCCGTATTTATCTACAAGGTCATTACGTACGCCTATGATAATTAACCTTTGGCGCGCTTGCGGTACGCCTAAGTATGAAGCGTCAAGAACCTTTGCGCCAACCATATAACCAGCAGAGCGTAGTTCGGTCATAATCTCTTTAAAGTAACCTAATGCTTTACCGCGTACTAATCCCGTAACGTTTTCTGCTACAAAAGTTTTAGGTTGTAAATCTTTTAGTACTCTCGTATATTCAAAGAATAAATCGTCAGAGCGTTGTACGCCGTCTGAATACTTTTTAGTAGTTCCCCACGCCTTTTCACGTGAGCCAGCCATAGAGAAAGACGCGCACGGTGGCGAACCTTCAAGTACGTCAATCTCTTCATAAAACTTTCCTTCGTCAAAGATTTGTTTAGCAGTAACTTTTCTTATGTCTTCACCGTTCATAAAGGTATCAGGGTGATTAAGCGCGTAAGTGTTACGGGCTTCTTCTATAAATTCGTTAGCCCACGCAACTTCGTACCCTGCCATTTCGAATCCTAAACACGAACCGCCGCACCCTGAAAAAGTAGACGCGATTACATAACCGTTAGTGCCACGTACCTTTGCGACTTCTTTCATAGTAGGAACTACATAAGGCGGTTTCATTTAACACCGAACCAGCCAGCAAAGTTAAGGTGACGCCAGTAGCAATCAACGTGTTTAAATCCTGCGTCAGTTAGCAACTCTTTATTCCATTTATCGGTTACAGGGACTAATACGCCTTCTAAGGCTTTACGTTTATTGTTAATCTGCTCTTGCGTATAACCGTTATTACCTTTACGGTTTAAGTAAGTATTAACAAAAACATTATCAGCGTACGAATCTGCGCCTAAAATCTTTTCTACAAAGATAAATACGCCGTTAGGCGTTAGCGAATCATAAACGTCTTGAATAATTCTTTGACGATATTCGATAGGAATAAACTGTAACGTAAGAATAGATAGCGTTACCGAACTAATTACTTTCGGATAACCTTCACGTAAATCAAACTTACGAACGTCTGCCGTAGGTATTTCTTTTTTTGCGGCTTCAAACATAGGTTCAGATATTTCTAAACCCATATAACGCACGTCTAAATTTTCTAACGCTTTCATAATTGGTTTAAGTGCCGCACCGCGCGAACAACCTAAATCAACTATAGAAGTTCCTTCTTGCGCAAAACGTGTAGCAAGTTCGGTAGTAATACGGCGCATACCTTCGTAATCAGGAATAGAACGCGCCAACATATCGTCAAAGACTTCTGTTACTTGCGCGTTAAACTCCCACTTAGCGTCCGCCATTACTTCGTCTTTCATTATCTTGGCGAACCGTTCCACTCATAACCACACTTAGGACATTGGTAAGCGGTATTAACGTCACCGCTAAAGTCCGTAAACTCTTTAGGCGTATCGTCTTTAAACTCATCTGATAACGGATTAAATCCAAAGTCTTGCGTATCAAAGAGCATAGAAATATCTAATAGTTGGTCTGCTAACACTTGCGTATCCCACTCTGCTAATTCCGCAGAACGATTATCAGCGAGCGCGTAAGCAACTACTTGTTCGTGTGACCAATCTTCGGGTACGCGCGCAATACTTATTTCTTCCCACCCTAAACTTTTTGCGGCTTCAAGTGTTCCGTTACCTGCTACAACAATATTGTCGCGCGTTACTACTAACGGTTTACGTTGTCCGAACGTTTTTAAAGAGTTAGCAATAACTTCAATATTACGCGCGTTATGTCTACGCGCGTTATTCGGGTCAAGTTCTAAACTATTAACGTTTACTGTTTCTACTTTTAACATTATTTCCTTCCAAGAAATTTAGAAGGAAGGCGCGCAAGGGACAAGCAAACGCGCCTTCCTGTGTCGCACTACACCGAAGGGACGGACGGTGTGCGACTAGCCTTCACTCGCTCAACATCTGAAAGCAAAAACACCGAACGGCGTTTTGATTTAGATACTGGTACGAGAAGTTTCCTAAAAACTAATTGACGTAAATTATTTTTAGTAATTCCTAACAACTCTGCGGTTGCTATTGAATCTATAGTTTCTTCACTCATTACAAGCCTTTCCTAAACTGACCACGGGTCATCTAAAGGGTCTTCAATCGGTCTTTCGCTCACAACTGTAACAGGTTCAATTACGTTACGTGGAACAAGCCCGTAACTATCTACGTTAATTTCTAACGCTTTACGTTCTACGTTTTCTTTATCTACGTAGTTATCAACTGTAAAACGTCCTTGTATAAATACGCGCGCACCTTTACGTAGTTCGTTAGCCGCACCTGTAGCGTCTTTACCCCATACGAAACAACGAAACCAAACTGTTTCGCCGTCTACCCACTCGTTATTTTTCTTTACACGTGGAGTATTAGCAACTGAAAAAGAAGTTACGGTAGTTCCATTCGGTATTACGCGTAACTCAGGTTCACTTCCAATATTTCCTGTAACTGTAATTATCGCTTCACCAGCCATAATTTTCCTTCCGTTCTAAATAGTTATACGAACCTTCGGGATTAAGTGTAACAATAGAACCGTTAGGAAGCACTAACGGATAAGTAGCAGGGTCTTGGCGTGTCGGTACGATTAAACCAAGTTCTGTTGATTTCTTTATATTAAAGTGAACCGCGTTAGTGCCGAAGTTATGGCACTCGTGGTGAAGAGCAACTAAATTTTCTATACTATCTTTTCCACCACGCGAGCGCAGAAGTCTATGGTGTAACGCAAAATCATTAGTTAAAGATTTTCCGCACGCTTCGCAATAGTTACCGCACCTTTCAAGAATTACTTCACGAATTGCCTTCCAATCGGTTTTCATTAGTCGTGAAGTAACCCGTCAATAACTTGCTCTGCTTCTAATAAACTTAACCGTAACTTTTCTTTATCTGTAATCCGAATAGTTACACCTTCTATATTTCCGTATTCTTTTACGGCGGTAAGTTTTACTACTTGCTCATCATCTTCGTAAGCCACGCCAGTTAAACCGTCAAGTACCGCACGGCTTAATTTATCTATATCGGGTCTTATAAAAGGTTCTGAACGCGTTACGGTTTTTGGTTTCTTTAAAGTAAAGACTAACGAAACTTCTACGCCGTACTTTGCTTTTTCTAAAATAACCGAACGCGCAACATTAGCAATATCGGCGCGCCATAACGCTAAGTCTTGCGCGCGTACGTGTATTGCGTGACCACGTATAAATTTTAGCGAACCCTGTGGGACGGGTCTGCCGCTAACAAAGAACTGCTGACTAATACCAGTAATTTTTTCTCCAAAAAGCCCAAGCGTTACAAGGGGTTTCGTAACGGTGAATAATGTACCTGATTCCGTTATGGATTTGTTCCGCAGGGTGTTTAGAATCTTCTTTTAACATTTGCGCGATTCCGTACGCCGTACTGTTTGGGTTATCGGCTTTATAGTTCCAGTTGCTTTCTTTATCCCACAGTTGTACTAAACATTTATAATCCGTTACACCAAACCCGTAATCTTCTAATTGTATACGGGCATAAGCGCGTGGATTATCGAAGGCTAACTGCGCTTCTAACATCTGCGGCGTTATCTCTTTATGCGGTGCTTCTGCTTCTGCTGGCGTAATAACTAAAACCAATACTGATAAGGCTATGGCTAATAACGCTTTTATTTTTATTTTTATTGGCATTTCCTACTCCTTTACAGGGTTCGGGTTTTGCTCGCTTCTTCTTTTTCGAAGTTTTCTTTTGCTTTTAATGGCGAGCGATTATTTAGGCGTTCTCTCATCTCTTCAGGAGAAGCCGAAGTGCGTTGAATAGAAGCCCTTTCTGGGTCGCACGTTGGACAAAATAATACACCTTCATACTCGATTTCGGTGATTACTTCTTTACCTTCTCGTGTTCTTGTTTTTTTAGTAGTAACGTAAGTTGTGTTAATAAATCCTTTAACGCAATCTACGTGCTTACATTTACAAGCGTTACGCATACAATGAGTATCCATTAGAGTTCCCTTCGAATTACATTTAAGGCTTTATCTAACGCTTCTGTATATCCTTCTAAATAAACAAAGGCTAATTCGTTCATAGGGGTATCTTTAAGCCGTAACTCTTCGATACCCCTAAGAACGCGCATAAGAATATCGAACGTCTTTTCAGGTTCTTTATTCTGTTCCGTCATTATCTTTACCCATAGCAATATCGGCGCATATAGCCTGAACGCCTACAAGTGCGGCGTCAAGGCTTCCTGCTACTTTAATAATCTGCGCGCGATTCTCTAACGGTTTCCAGTTAGTTATATCTTCGGCAATTCTTAACCGTATTTGTTTTTCTAATACTTTGATTACTTGTTTGGCTAAGTCTTGTTGCGCTTCGGTAGGGGTAGAAAGCATTAGTTGTCCGTCCTGAACAAACCAATGGTTCTCTTTACACTCTCGTTCTTTTTTCTTTTTCAGCACTTTTTAGATTCTCCTTCCATACGTAACCCCATATTGGTCCACCTGAATCGGTGACGCCTTCCCATATCTGATAACTCTCTTGTGGTTCTCCGATAAGAGTAACGGTTACTTGAATACCGTCTTCCACAATTACGTCACCTACCTTCATTGGCTTTCCTTTCTGTATACATATTTTGTGCTACGCGATATGCGTAACTAACTAAATCAGTTAAATCTTTACTTGCCGCTTCGTCAATAGCAAGTAACGCTATACGTCCAAAACGTTTAGTCATTTGACCTATGCGCCCAATTTCCGCGCTGGATAACGCTCGTGTTTGTAATTCGCTTACGTACCAAGCCGTTAGCGCAATACACCCACCAATATCGTTAGCGTTATGTAATGTGTCCCACTCTTCTTCTACAAGTTTTGAAAGATTCCAAGCGTTTATGCCGTTCGCGCGAGCGTCAGCGAGTTTGTTTGAAATATTTTCAACTGCGCTTTTAGCAGACTTGTTACGAATCGCAGGAAGTTCTTTATCTTCTGTATTCTGTATTATGTCTTCTGTATTTATGTATTCTGTATTCTGTATTCTGTATTCTGTATGGGAAACTAACGCGTTACTTTCTTCGTTATCTTTATTTTTGTCCCGATAACGCTTCTGCCGTTGCCTAACCGTTTCCCGTTTTTCTTCAACCTGCTTCTTAGACGTTTGGTGGTCTAAATAGCCGTAGATTAGATAACCGCTTGCCGAAGGTTCTTCCTGCCATAGTCCAGCGTCTATTAACTGTTCTATGGCTTCTAACGCGCCTATTTTTCCTATAGCGGCAGTAGGAATAAAGCCGTCAGTTAAGAAGCGTCCGCAGTAGCAAAGACCCTGAATATGAGCCCTAAAAGCGGAATCAGATAACCCTATGATTTTAGGGTGGTCTGGAAATGAATCGTCAATCTTTACCCACGTCATTACTTCACCGATAGGCGCATTGACGGTTCGCCTTGCTTCTTAGGAACGTAGCCAAGTTTTTCTAATACTTCGGCTTCATCTATCGAAGAACGTCCTGCGACTTGTGACCAAGAAACTTTTACGCCGTTAGGAGTAACTCCATTAACGTTTTCAAGTGCGGCTTTGATACCGTCTTTGACTTTATCTAGTTCCTTAATCTTCGAATCAACTTCAATAAACTTTTCTACGGCAGAGATAATTTCTATATCTTCAATAACTTCTGCCGTAACTTCTTTTCCCTTGCCACCGCAACTATCGCCAAAGTACGGGCAATAGTGTTGGCAGAACTGCGCCGCATATCTTTCAGGCGCAGGTGGCATAGTCATAGCCTGTACTTCACGTAACCAAGTCATACCGTCTAACGCAATTTCGCGGTTGTATTCTTCGGTATGTGTTTTGATATTACGTTCGTCACCGTCACGTGGAATACCTACAAGAGTCACGGTCTTAACTTCGTAACCGTTATTTTCTAATAGATACGCATATAACTGTACTTGCCAACGTTGTTGCTTAGACGGAAAGTAATCTAAGTTCTTTAACTTAGTAGTTTTCCAATCTATAACCGCGCCAGCAGACGGTATAAATAAATCTATATGACCCTTTAAACCGTCAAAGGTAACTTCTTTTTCAGTTTCGTAATCAGCCCAAGTTTCTTTTGCTTCGTTAATAATCGCTTCTTCAATCATCTTATGAATAGCCGTACCCATAAGAGCAGGAAGCCTTAACGTGTTATTTACTTTAGGTTCTCCGTTAAGGTGGAAGTAAACCGACCTGCGGCAACCGCCAATCTGACTTACTCCGATTTCTTTTTGAAGCGAGCGTTCGCGCGTAGCGTCATACGCTACTAACGCTTTAACTAACATTTCATCTATTTTCATTATCGTCCCTTACATTTCTAATGAAGCCCTGACGGACGTTCCGACAGAGCGCGCTATATCTACTTGTGTTCTGATTCGTGTGGCGTTAGCACGTGCCGCTTTAACGGTTGCTTCTGCCGTATTTAGTGTGCGGTACAAGTGTGCGTTCTCTCTTAGTGCTATGTCCTGAACGTCTTGTACTCGTAACTTTTCTTGACCGAAAGAAAGACGTGTGCTAGCCATACCTAATTCGTAATCAGTTTTGGCTTTATGGTAAGCAAGTTCTGCGTTCTCTAAGAACACGTGCGCTTCGTCTACTTCCTTACTGAGAGCCGTTAGGCGGTTTTCTATCGCTTGTGGCGTAACCATTTAACTTCTCCCTTCCTGAGTTTCCGCACACCGTACAACGTGCGTCTGCCCACGGTTTCCAATTTCCACAGTACCAACATCTAAGCGGTTCGTTGCTCATAGCCACGGATTAAAGAAACGATTATGGTTATGGCTTCGTCTTTTTCAAATCCTGCCAAGATTAAATTCCCGTAAAGTTCAAATAAACTATCTAAATTTATATTTAGGAGTTCTTGAATAACAGGTTTTTTAACAACTCGTACGCTAGTTGTCGAACTTGTAACTGTGCCGTGATACATAGTATTAAGAGATTCTAACCACGAATCTAATTCATCTTTTTTTATAGCCATTACTTACTCCTTATTGTTCGTAGTTCAAAAACGTTAGCCCAAGACGGGTTACGTTCGATTAGTAAACGAGAGTAATAAGGCGCGTAGTTATTGTTAATCTTGAATTCAGAATTAGGGTCATCTGTCTTCATATAATAATTCCAACGTAGAACTTCAAGAAGCATATTGATTCCGATTTTCCTACGTCCGCGCCTTACTAACTGGTGAGCCATATCTTCTAAGGCTTGGTATACCTGCGGATTGCGAGAGTTAAACTCTTCGAATCTTTGTGCAGGTGTTAATTCGGTACTAAAATCTAATTCAATCATTAGAGAATCGTTAAACATTACGTTCTTCTAACATAGATTTAAGTGCCATAATTTCTTTACGAAGAGTTGTAGGCGCGGTATTTACTACGGCTACAAACGGAATATCAAGAACTGTCGCAAATCTTTCGTGTAAAGATTTAAGAGTAACTAAAGTTTCTGCGTCATATACTTGATTTAGTTTCAGGCGTAAGTCCGCTACTTGTTCTTCTGTAAGTTCTACGGGCTTAACTTCCTGCGCGATTTCTACTACTGCTTTAATCGGCGCAGGTGCGGCGTTATCTACTTGTTCCATTTCTTCGGTTGAATAGATTCCGCTTAGGTCATTAGGGAACGCCTTACGTAGTGCTAACGCTTCGGCGCATTTCGCAATCATTGTGTCGGGCATTTTTGACCATAGACCCGAAGGCTTACCGTCACGACCAACTACGCAATAACTTTCAAACTTGGCTACCGCAAATAAAGGTTCTACGAATCCTTTACGCATTACGCCAACCTTTGCCGCAAGTGGTGGTTCTTTCTCTAACCAAACGTCTGTCCACTCACCGTCTTGTCCGCAAAAGAAAGGTCCAACCTGTCCTGCGTATTCGCCTGAACGTTGCGCGACTATTCGAAGTCCGTCAATACTCGCTTGTATTGTGTAACGTCCGCCACGGTTAATCATATAAATCTGACGTGCGAACGGGTCAAGCCCTGTGCGTTGCGAGTAGTGAAGGAACGCGCCTAATTCTGCTTTAGGTGCGTCTGCTAATCCGATTTGTTTTAGTGCGGCAAGTTGCATATCGTCCCAAAACTTTTGGTCTGACTTAACCGCTAATACTGCGTTACTCATATTATTTACCTTCCTGAACTAAACGAACCTTCGTGAATTCGGGTTCGTATCCCTGTAGTGCTTTACCGATTACGTCACGTACGTATTCCCTACGCAACGTATTTTTTTCTGTAGTAGAAATACCTTCGATTGCTTGCGCGTTATCTTCGGTCTTTACTATTACTGTGATACGGGTTTTCATATTGCGCCTTCCTACTTAGTATGGAAATCCCCAATGGACTTCGCATTGTTCGATATTGTTTAAATTACGCAAGTCGCAATCCCAATAAAGGTTTTGACTTACGGTTAGTAGTCCGAAAAAGAAAAGGATTCCGACTACAAAAAGAAATCGCTTACCACGAATTGTTAAGTGGAAAGCGTTGTCGTATTTAATATAAAGAAGTACCGCACAGGAAATGAGTACGGCGAATAAAGCATTTATAACGGTCATTATCATTTTGGTTTCTCCCTTGATTAGTTTAACGGTTCGGTAAGACATTTACATTCGTTTATTTAGGACTAAGAAAAGGCGCGCTACCGATTTGATAGCGCGCCTTTTATTTTCTTAGGATTATGAAAGAAGGGTTAGAGCCTTGTTCTTGAATCGGTCTGCTAGCCCTGTGATTGTCTTAACCGCGCGCGCGCTATCTACGTTCGAACCGCGTACGGGCTTAGTCCAATCCGCGTACTCAGCAACGGCGTTATATGCCGCCCACTTTGTGTTGAGGATATTTTCTTGTGTAGGTGCTTTCCATAGTCCTACGAGATTCTGCCGCGCTTCTTCGGCAACGTTACGTGCGCGTTCGTTCTCTTCGTCAATCGGAATTAGAGTTTCAACTAAACGGTAAAACTCCTTATCTGAGTACTTCTCGCTAAGAAGAAGTTCTGCTTGACGTTCGAACTCTTCGACATACTTAAAAGTAAGTCCTAACGCTTCACGTGCCGCAATTACTTTGCCGTTTACTCTAGGAGTATGACGAAGTGTGTAAGAACTTTCGGCGGTACGCATAATCATACGAATCTGATTTTGGCACCATAGGCGAATCGGCGTTACGTGAATAGAGAACGAACTAGAACCATCGTGTGCGTTCCAAGCGAGTAAATACATATCTACTTTATCTACACCGCCTACCTGAATTCCTTCGGGCAATTTCATAGTCATAAAGACTTTCTTACCGCCGTCAAGACTTCCTGCGCTATCGAATACCGCGCCTGAATCGTCCGCAATATTATTTAAAAGAGAGAAGGCTTCTAAATTTTGTACGGGTGTATAGCGCGAACCGACTACGCCAAGTGCTTCGGGTTTACTTGTAATCGGGTTAAAGCGATAAGTCATAAACTTATCTTTAAACGAGATTTCTTGTAGCGAACCTTGTTCCATAGCCGAATCTCCTAGCATTGGAACCATAGTGCTTACAGGGTCTTCTGATTTGAATACCTGCCAATCTAACTGCGCTTCCTGTAGTGCTTCTTCTGCGGTACGCGCGGTTTTTGTTTCTGTTCCTAGCGTTGAGAAAGACGGTCTGCGTCCTGAAGTAAACATTGCGCGTGAACCGTCTATTTTTGTTTCTGCTTGTAGATAACGTGCCATTTTATTTGCCTTCTTTCGTTAGTGATTCGTTGAGTTCGTTACGTACTTGTAAAGCAACTTCGTATGTATCGCCGTTAAATGCTGGCGGTGGTACTACTGGGTTACGTCTTTCCCTTGCGTTGTTATACCAATTAACCCAAGAATAAAAGTCAATTACTAAGTACTGATTTGACTTACATAGTCCTGCGTTATATGCGGCATTGTGATAATGACTATTCGGCTGAATAGTTATATATGAGTTTGGTTCTTTAGCCATTTTATTTGCCTTCCTTATAGGTATATGTGAGTGTGTGTTCTTCTTGTAGTTCTGCCGTAAATACTTCCTGACCGTTTCTACCGATACTAATTTTGTAACTGTTCTTACCTAAATTAGTAAAGGCTTCTACGGCAAGTACTTCTAGTTCTTCGGTTCGGTTATCTACTACGTGTCCTACTTCGATACGTGAAGCAGGAACAGTAATTGTTGTAATAGTCATTAGTTATCTTCACTTTCTACGTCAGTTGCTTCGTACTCTTCGTTATATACTTCCGCGTCTTCGCCGCAGTTGTCGGTATCTACGCGACAATCAACCGCGTTTAATGCCTTACGTTCTGCTTCGTCTTCGCTATCGGCTTCAATACCGTTAATAGTTACCGTGTAAGTAACGGTTGCGGTATAAGTAAATAGAATCTTGTCCGCGCCGATATTTTCTAGGAGTTCGTTTACTTCTTGTAAGTTAAGTTCTACGGTGTCGTTCTTTGTATCGAACTGGTGTAGAGCGTCACGTACGCTTGCTTTTATTTCTTTTATATCTTTATGTAGACGGTCAATAGTGTCGCGTTGTTCTTGTAAACGCTTTTCGACATCTATGATTTGAACTTCTTTATCTCCGTAACCGTAAAGGTTGATAGAAATATGTTCGAACTTATTTTCTGGTACTAGGATTTCTTGTGCTGTAGTCATTTATTTTGTCCCTTCTATTCTGACTTAGGCTCGTCAGTTACGGCGTTTACCGTAAGACCGCGCTTGCGCGCGGTTTCGCCTTTAGTCTTCTTTAAGTCGCTTAGCAATTTTGTCGAAAGGTAGTGAGCCTTGATTGCTTAGCATTTGTGTAATGAAGTCACTTGCGATAGGTGAAATGTTTCTTGTAACTAAATCCGAAACTTGTTGTAGTAACTCTTCCCACTCTTCTTCTAATACTTTAGAAAGAGAAGCCGTATTGAGTTCGCGTTTGTGACTTAGTTCTGAATACGTTTCGTAATCGTTCATTGCTATTAGCAAATAATCTTCTGCGAATTGCTCTGCGACTATGTCCCGTGAATTAACTTCTGTAACCATTTATCTTGTCCTTTGTGATTAACCGCTATGCTCTTCAGGCAAGGTGCGCGAAACCTTGCGACTATGTGCGGTTGTGAATCGCACATAGTTTCGCGAAAGTTAATTTTGATAGTCCCTATGTAATTTTCAATCTACGTGTACGTTCCCTTACTTGCGTACGTGCTCTCAGCGATTCCGCCTACTACGAGCGATACGGGCTTTCTGGTAGTACTAAGAGAATCTTACGCTGGTTGTAACGCTTTAGCCCACAGGTTAGCCAACATTTTTCACGCTCGTTTTAGACCCCTAGAAGCCCCGTAGAGCCGTTTTCGGATTCGGCAGGGGTTTCGGGTAGGGGAAGGCGGCAGGACGGCTAGACGCGCCACCTACCTACTTGACGACACGCCCAGTAACGCAGTTACGATTTCTTTATGGCTACTAATCCTTCTAATTCGGCTTACACACACGTTGCTATCCGTATGGGTGGCTTAGTTGTAGAAATCGGTACTGAAACCGCATACCCAGATATGGTGAGCGATATTACAAACCGCGTACTAAATACTTTTCAAGAATCAGTTAAGACCGCAAAAGAAAACGGCATTGATATTTCTAATATGCGACTAATCACAACTGAGTACGGTGAGGATTACGAAGAAGAATAATGTGTAAAGATTGCGGTAATTGCTCGCAGGAACACACGCGGTCAATAGATGACGCAGTAGACGCGATTCTTGATAGTCCTATTTAATCTAACCAAACTTTATATTCAGCCGTTACACGACCACGCACAGGGTCAATAAAGTGAAGACGTTGTGACGGCGTAGCACTTGCCGCTAAAAGGTCACGCGCATATCGGTTATCGGATTCTGTACTGCCAGTTTGGTAAACCGAACCTTGACCGTTAGCCATTGGCCAGCAAGCGTGCGTATGGTAGTGACCAATATAAACGTCACGGAATTCCCACGGGTACGCACCTGACCGCCAACGGTTAGCGTGTTGGACAATAGCGGCAGGTGACGCAAAGCCATTACGTCCTACTTCGTCACCGTGAATTAAAAGCGCGCGATAGTTTCCAACTTCTACTTGTTGTACGTCATCAGGGCAATCTTGCCAAGTTAATCTCTTTTCGTCCGCTAATAATTGACGCGCTAACTCGTAACACATACGGTCAATATTGTCGTTTCTTGGTACGTCCGCGCGCTTACTTCCAATACGTCCGTGATTACCCCACTCTGCTACTACTAATACTTTTTCGTAAGTTGCTAAGGCTTCTCTAACTACTTCGGTAATTAACCGCGAAACGGTTACGTATTGTTCAAATAAAGTTGCGTCTATTTCGTGTAACTGCGCAGGATAGTTAAATAAACCTTCGACCATATCGCCACCAAAAAGTATTACGCAATCTTTTACAGGGTGGTCTGCTCTTTGAATTTCGGTTATTCGCCTAGCCTTTTTTACAAAATTAAATACGCGCTTGCGCATTACTTGTGAGTTATAAGTAGTAGTTCTTTTCGAACCTTGCCAATCCGTTAAGTGCCATAGGGCTACTTCAGGTTTAGTCTTTCTTTTATCTAAGACGGGAACTACTACAGGCGGAATCTTTCCCATAGATAGGGTCGCGTCATACGCGCTTTGCTTAGTTGCTTCTACTAATTCGTCAGTACGTTGTCTTGCGTCTTTTAATTGTTTCTGAGTTCTTATAAGGGCTTTACGTAATTCATCTAAATCTTCGTTAGCCACTTCGTCTGGAATATCTTCCAAACGTTTTTGTAACGTCACTTCTTTTTACCTACGTCATAAAAAGCGGCACTATGCGCGTGTTCGGTATAACCGACTTTATCTAACCAATTATCTTCGTGTTCAGGATTTTTAAACGCGCGTACGGTTTTAAAAGCGTCCATCATTAGTCCGACTTTGTAAGGTTCTATAGGTTCAACGTTTAATAACGCACCCCATATTTTTCCTATAGCAAGAAAATTTGTATAAAAATCACCGTGACTTAATTCTCGTTGATGAAGAATTTCTCTTAGTTCTTGTTCGCGCACCGACATACTCCCCGTCTATGCGTGCTGATACTTATTTCAGCAATTCGGTAGCCTTCTTTACGAAGCGCGTTAGCAAGGGTGACGTCAGGAATTCTTTTTTCAATAGCCTTATGTAAAGCGTCTTGGTCTGCCTTACTTAACTTTTCAATAATCAACCCAAGCGGACAAGGTTGGTCTTGCTTCTTATAACGAACCTGTTCAATCGAATCTTCTAAAGTCATAGGAAAAGGGTACAGGGAAGACTTCTAAGAAGGCAACCGACACGAGTAAAAGAAATAGCCCTGTAACGTCTTCCCCAATCCGCTACAGGGCTAAAACTTTTATTGCTTATTTAGTTTTTTTAGGCTTAGGTGCCGCCTTCTTTAATTCTACTTCGGCTTCCTTATTAGTCAAACCAAAAGCAGAATCGTTCACATTAAAATAACGTAGAAGAGTAGGAAGTGCGCCAGCCCATAGAACGTGCGCTACCGCTTGCCAATCTGACGCTTTTAAATCAAATGGTGAGGAATAACCCTTTGCCGCAATTACCGCTACAACTGCGCCAAAAAGCGAACCGACTAAGTTACGTGCATAACTATTCAAAAGTACTTTATTCATATTTACTCCTTAGGACGTGCAACTGCCATTACTGTTTTGTAATCGCGCTTTTTCAAGTAAAAGCCGTCACCGTTACTTTGGCTTCCTGCTTTACCCGAACTCGTGTTGCCTTCGTATACTTGAAAAGTTTTTAAAGTTTTGTTATGTGACCTAATAATACCTACGTGGTCAGGCTGAGCGTCTGCGTCAAACTGAAAGAAAACTAAATCACCGCGCTTTGCTTGCCCTATAGGAACTATCTGATTATTTTTAGTTAAGTACTTTAACCAAGCGTCACAACTAGCAAAACCTTTTTTAGTATTAGCAACCGCCTTAATAGCACCTGCGTCAAAGAACATTTTACTTGCCGCCATAGCGCACCACGGTTGATTATTAAGCCCAAACCATTTACCAAAAGTAGTATCGTTATTAGTGCCTTCGGTATAACCAACAGAAGCATTACATAGTTCTATTAACTTATTAACGTCCATTTATACGCCTACCTTTTGTTTAATTACCGCTTGATTTATTTTTAATTCATTAACGTCTTTGCTAATACAGTTAATTTGGTCTTTCATAGAACTACCGCCGTTTTCCCATAGTTGGTAGTTAATCTTTACTAATTGCTTATCTTGGTCTGTTAAACGTTGGTCTAATTTACGCCAAACTCTAAATACGGCTACGGGTGCAACGAACCCAAGTGAAATAATTTGCCCAATGGCAAGCGCGGTATCTAATTTCATAACACTATGCTAACAGGGCTACGCCTGTAATGTTAATTACGCTTGTCGTGTCTAATACGGCAGGTGAATTATGGTCGAGAATATCTGAGCCACCATTAGAAGTTGGGTGCCATAAATACATTTTATTATCTGTTGCGCCTAACGTTCCAAAAATAGTATATGTAGTACCGCCGTCTACTAAGAAACCACTTGCTGCTAAATCGTGCGAGCGCGCTGGAATACCTACTGGCATATTAAAATAAATTTGCCCTGTGCCAAAGTTTGTAACGTTTGTGCAAGTAATTGTTGCGTTAGCGGTAATCATTTTACCAATACGTTGTATTTCAATATCGCAAGGCGTTCCTGTAAAAGACATATTGTTATTAGTACTTTGAATAGTAGTTGTAAAAGTATTAACGGTTGTAGAGTAAAGATTGTCTGCTAATTCAACCCATTGCGTACCGTTCCAGTACTTCATAAGTTCTGCGTCAGTATCGTAGAACTGGTCACCTACGCGTGGGTTAGTCGGTGTATTAGTAGAAAAATCTACGTTAGGCGCGGTAAATCTTTGCGCGGTTTCTAACTTATTTAATCGCGAATAGATTTCGGAAAACATAACGCGTAAGTCAGGCGGTTGATTTATATATGCCATAGCCGTTCCTAGTTAGTAGTGTTAGTTAAAGTAAGCGTTACGCGTTCTGGTCCGTCTTCCCCAGGTTCTACGTTAATTCCAACTATGCGGTAAACAGTATCAAAACCTTCAGGGAATCGTTCATCTTGAATAATTAAACGCGCGTCATCTCCGATTTCATACGTACCATAAACAGGTTCTACAAACGCAGGAACAATTACTTTAACAATAGGTGGTGGCGTAGCGAGCGCAAGAACTTGTGCGGTAGCCAATTCGTTTAACACGGTTTGGTCGGTTATATCGGAATACGAAATTGTAAAATCAAGTAAAGGAAATCCGTCAATAAGTGATTGTGCGTCTGCCGCATTTGCTAATAATTTACCTTCATTAGAACCTGCGCCTGTAACATAAAGATTATTAGTAACAATAGAACCGTCTTCGGGATAATCGTATTCAACAATATTGCCAGCAGGAAAAATAAATACTGGCGTTTGTAAGTCGCCTACGCCTGAATCAACGTTACCCGTACGTGGATAACCAAGTACTAACGTTTTAGTAGGTTCGTTTGTAACGTTATCGTAGGCAACTTTAATATTAAAATCAAAACCGTCATCTTGATTAGATAAATCTTTAACTGCTTGCCATACGTTCTTATATTCGTAATCGTAATAAACGCGGTCAATAAGTACGCCTGAAACTACCGTAGGAACGTTTACGCCTATATCACCCGAAGGTAGAGCCTCAGCGTCATCTATTAAAGTTTTAACTATTGTTAATTGGTCTGTATTAGTAAACGCGCGTGTAGTAGTTATAAGGCGGTGTTCAAAATATGATTCAAATTCGCGCGCGGTAATAGAAAGAATTTGACTTGCTGAGTTATAAGAACGTTGCCATATAACGCCACCCCATACAAGTACTCCGTCCCTATCAACATAAATAGCGTTACGTGTAGGTTGCGTAGAAGCATCTACGTTATAGCCAAAAGTATTAACACCTGAAAGAAGTAGGTGCGCTTGGAACGTACCTGCTTGGTTTAATTGCTGATTAAAAGAAACTCCTGTAATAGGAAGTTCAGCAACTATTTCATTAGTTAAAAGGTCGGCAAATAAATAACGGTATGTAGTAGTCATTATTCACCAACCTTTAACCGTTATTAAAGAACGATAGTTGCGGCTTCTTCTTCTGTTAAAGGTTCGCCAGCAATAAGTTTAGTTCTTGCGCTTGCTTTTAAATCTGCCAATTTTTTAGCGTCTGCTTCTTCTTTTGCTTTCATTTCAGTAAAAGCCGCAGAGTCTGCTTCAAGTTGCGCTAATTCGTTTGCGTCTAAAGGCACAATAGTCTGTTCCCCTGTTTCGCAATCTACGATTACTTTAGTTGGATTTGTCATCATATTCCTTTCTTATACGTTAGAGATACCATAAAGCGTTATGGAAGAAAATTCAGCAAAGTTTCCTGTTGCTAAAGTAAATGTTAAAGAAGTAATTGCAGCCGTGTTATTCCAACGAACTCCAAACGCGTCTGCTACACCTGTTGTCGCGTTATTTTCTGCTGCGCTTTCACCAATCCAAGTTTTACGGCGAGCGTTAGTGTAAGACGGAATATGAACTTTATGGGAAGAAAAAATATTTGCGGTGTAATTTGGCGGTTGAAATGTTCCAACAAAATATTGTGGAGTTGGAATAAATCCTGCCGCACCACCTGCGTTTTCTAGCACTATCGCAGAGTAGTTTCCGCTTGTTGTATCTCCATTAACCGCCATTTGTGTAGCGTTAGTATTGCCGCTTGTGCTACGAATAGACATTAAAACAACAAGGTCATTAAATGTTTGCGGAATAGAACTAAAAGTAATGGTACTTGTTCCACCAGAACCTACATTAGTAGTAGCAATAGCCGTAAATGTATTAGCCATTTATGCCGCCTTAATTCCGTATAAAGTAAATTGTGTTCCTGTTGCGTAATAAGGATTGTTATATGTAGTTAGCGTGCAATCAATTCTAGTAATTGCCGCTGTGCTACGCCATAACCCTACCATTTCTCTTGTTCCGCCATTGGCACCAGGAATAGAGTTACGAGCAAGCACATTTTTAAGAGTAAGTGAACTTGTATAGTTGTTAATATCTACAACCATATTTCCTGTATTAGTCGAAGAATCAAAACCTGAGCCTACATACGGATACCAGCCAATATACATTGTATTTTGACCTGTTTCTCTATAAGTAGAAGCACCTGTTAAAGCAGCAAGACCAGTATTTGAATAAAGATTTGAACTGTCGTTATTAAATCTAACGCCAAGAACTGCGTCTAAAAATGTATATCCACCAGTAACAACAAGAACAAGGTCAGTATATGTTTGCGGGATACTTGTAAAAGCAATAGTGTTTAACGAAGTATCCGTTGTGGTAACAGAAGCAATTGGCTCGTATGTTGCTGGCATTACACCTTCTCCTTAATTCCATATAACCCAAATGTTGAATACTGCGCCCAATTAGAATTAGCGCAAGACATTGTTATTTGGTTGATAGCAAGCGTGTTAAACCAAGCGCCTGTTGTAATACCAACACGACCTGGGTTTCCTGCACCTGGTGTGCCGTTAAACTCGCACCCTGCTAATGCGCGAACTGTTTTCCACTTATTAGTATTTTTATAATCTAAAAATTGAATAACACCAATTCCGTTTTTACACTCTGGATTGCCTGAAGGACTAGAACCAACGCAAATATTAGAAAAGATAGAAGTTGCTGATACTCCACTAAAAATATCAATATTAGAGCCATTTCCATAGATAGTGTGCATTGAATAATTAGAACCTGAGTCGGTTGAACCATTACCTACGCGAATAAAAAAGTCATCTAAGTTATTGCTTGTTCTATCTGTAAATCCAAAGTAACGCAATTCTAAATGCGTATATGTATTTGGAATAGACGAGAAAGTAATATTACTTGCTCCACCTGCACCAACATTAATGGTGGCAATAGACTCATAAGAAGAAGTGCTTATTCGCCCAGTTTTCGCTGAATCAATAATTCCAAGAATAGGCATTAGGAAATATCTCCAAACACGTACCACAAATCAGTTCCTGCTTTAAGGCAAGTTGCCGCGCTATAACGCGCTCTTAGTAGAGGTGCGGCAGGTGCGGCGCCAGTTGAAAGAATACTTGTCGTACCGCTTGTTACGGCGTTAATTGTTGTTTGTCCTGTTCCAATTTGTAATACATTTATTTGCGTACCAATTGGAAAAGCAACAGAAGCGTTTGTCGGTAGTCTAAAAGTATTTGCTGAACTATTATTCATAGTAACTACTTGCCCGTTATCATTTAGAACTGCCGTATATGTAGTTCCAGTTTGTGGGTCAAAAGCAAGATTGATTTTAGGGTCATCTAACGTTGGTGATGTTAAAGTTTTATTTGTAAGTGTTTGAGTTCCAGTAAGCGTAGCAACAGTTGAGTCAATAGAAACGGTTACTGTTCCCGAAGTACCGCCACCGCTAATACCTGTACCTGCGGTTACGCCAGTAATATCTCCGTCATTATTTAAGTAAGGAAGAGAAGCCCAAGCAGTAGTACCAGTACCGCATTTAAGTTTATTAGTATCGGTTTCGAATCCAAATTCACCTGCGGCAAGCGTAGGATTTGTTGAAGTCCATTGTGCAGCCGTACCACGGCGTACTTGGATTTGCGTTACTACTGGCATTATGGCGTACCCCCATTAAAAGTTTGTGTTGCCGTTGTATCTGGAAAACCACCTTGGTATGGCGCAATGCTATCAGCAACGCCAGCGTCTAGTTCGGTTGGCGCGACATTACCGCTTACTTGTGTCCACGCAGTACCGTCATAAATCATTAAGCCAGTTGAGGTGTTGTAATACATATCGCCAGCACGAAGGGTTGGCGTACTAATTGCCGTTTCGCTTACGGGAACGTTAGTAGGTGTTAAGGCTAAACGGCTCACGAAATATCACCAGCCACTAACCAGTTATTAGTAGAAGTTTGGATAGCAGTAGCAGATGAATACTGTGCGCGTAGTTTTGGCGCGCTTGCGGTAGCACCTGTAGAAACTATTGTTACTCCTGCGCCTTGTGTAAACGTTACTTGTCCTGCGCCTAATTGAACAAAGTTAAGTTGTGCGCCTACGGGATAAGCAACACTAGAGTTAGGCGGAATAGTTGCAGTAATTGCGCTTGCATTAGATAGCGTTATAAGTTTTCCGTTATCGCCTAATACTGTTGTATAATCAGTAGAAGTATCAGTAGTAATTCCTAAGTTGATTCTAGGACTTGTTAAAGATTTATTAGTGAGAGTTTGTGCGGTAGTTAAATCTGCGGTTACTGCGGTATCTATAGCAAGAGTTACAGCACCAGTAGTACCGCCACCTGATAAACCAGTACCAGCAGTAACGGCGGTTATATCGCCACTTTCAGGAATATTAGTAGTTACTAAAACACGAAGGTCAGTAATATCACCACTTGTAATAGATAACGCACCTGCGGCAACATCTACTTCAGCAAGAGCAATAGAGTTTGCTGGAAGTGCTGGCACTACAGGAGAAGGTGCTGGTGTTCCTACTATAACTTGAAATATAACGTTATTTTGCGCGCCTGTGTAGTAAGCGTCTTGAACGGTAGCGCAAACTAAATCTATTCTTGGGTTAGTTGGATTAGCGGTAGTAATTGCTACAACTGTTGGCGCGTCATTATAGGCAACGTAAGTTCCCATATTAGTTTGCGTAGTTCCTACGATTGCCGCCCAACCACCAGCAATAATTACGCTCATACCTACAGGAGAGTTTGGTGTAACCGCAAGCGAAGTATTTTTAATAATTCCTGTAGTAGCCCAAAGTGCTTGTGTAGTTAAACGGTCATTTTCCGCAGGGTGTGAACCGTTTTGTAACCACGAAGGCGGTGTGCGTAGCGTCATTTATTCTCCTAGATATAAGCAGAATTCCACGTCACCGTGGCTTGCGTAGTTCCTACAACGGCACTACCTGCGTCACCTGTTAAATAAAAGAGATTATTTCCAGGTTGCGCCCAGAACCACTCCCCTGATATTAGCAAGTTACGGGCAGGTTGTCCGTTAAGTGTGATTAGTTTATTGTATAAATCTATAACAAGCCTATCAGTATCCGTATATGTCCCAGTAAAATTTAAAGCATAGCCTTGTGTTTGGTTACCTAAAATCGGGTCTGTGATTGGTCCATTAAGCGTTATAGTCGGATAAGCATTAGCCCAACCGTTATTTGTAATAGTTGTAGTAATTTCTACAGAGCCACCGCCATAAACTAAATTATAAGTACGGTTATAAATACGTCCCGTAGCAGGTGTATACGCAAGTGAAGCGGTCTGTTCGTTATTACTAAAATAGGCTGGATTAGGGCAGAAGAATTCGACTTGGCTAGTTATCTTGCCGTAGGTGTAGTCAGGGTCTACGGCGGTTCTTAGAGCGCGTACACGGGCATTTAGGAACTGTGTATCAGAAGGTGGCATAAGAAAATAAAGCGGTGTAGTTCCCGAAGTCTGAGGTAATAAATAACTTTGGATAGTGTTGTAATTTTGTTGCGCACTTACGCCGTTTGCGCCAAAGGTATTAAAGATAATACTAACGGTTCTTCCAGCATAGAAATCTCTTCCTGAAAACATACCGTCTGCGTAGCCACGGTTATCATCTTGCGTTCTTAATTCAGGTAACGCTTCTAAGCCGTCTACAGAAAGAATTTG
>JACCDU011252778.1_pt1 | contig 38811 bp, 35 predicted proteins | sample 7446081 | NCBI WGS metagenome assembly JACCDU01 (sample SAMN15323447, study PRJNA562643) | freshwater metagenome | isolation source: river surface water | place: USA:Blue River Watershed | collected 2017-08-17
CTGTTCACGGATGTTCAGTTCGGCTTCGAGGTGCGCGGCGACGGCGTCACGCGTCGTCAACTCAGTTGCGACGGTCATCGCGGTCGAGGCGCTGAGCCCACGGGACTCGTACAGCGACGCAAGCTCGGTCAGCTCGACGTCGGGCTGCGATGTGAGCTCGGACTTTTCCTTTGCGATCATGGCCAGTTCGGAGTCTCGTTGGCTGCTGACCGACACGTATTCGCCGAGGCCCATCGAGATCGCACCGGCCACAACACCCGCGGTGCCCGCAATAAAAACGGGGGCAAGGTCGGGGCTTGCGGCAGCCACACCGACGACGAGTGCCGCAATCGACACGATTCCGTCGTTTGCGCCGAGGACTCCGGCGCGCAGCCAGTTGAGTTTGGCATTGTGGGCGGCCTTGTGTGGCTCGGTGGCGTGAAAGATCATGGTGTCCAGAAAACAGGACTTTCGTCACACCTTCTAGTTAGGGTAACCAAACCCTTTAACGGCCGTCGCGCGACCGCCGACGTGACACAAACACCGTGAACTTGGGGGTCTTGGCGGCCTGACGGGTCGGGCCAACGATGCGTTCCAGAACGGGCCGATACATCAGGTGGCTGTTGGCCACCACCCACAGCTCGCCGCCGTCGACCAACACGTGGGCCGCGTCGGCAAACAGCCGATACGACGTTTCTTCGTGCACGGCAGCGCCGGTGTGAAACGGCGGGTTGAACAGAACCAGTTCGGCCGACGCCTCGGGCTGGGACTGCAACCCGTCGTCCTGCACGACTGACACCCTGTCGACCATTCCGTTCGCCGACATTGTGGCCAGCGCACTGACTCGCGCGGCGGCCGAATTGTCGCTCGCGATCACCGTCGCATCCGGATGCGCAGCGGCGTAGGCCGCGGCCAGAATGCCCGAACCGCACCCCAGGTCAATCACGCGACGCGCATCGGGAATTTTGCTTAATTCCGCCAGCAAAACCCGCGTTCCAATGTCGATGCTCGCACCGGCAAATACCCCACCCGTGGCACACAGCGTGAGCCCCAGTTCGGGGTGCTCGATGGACTGCGGCCACGCCTCGATGCCCGTTCGGGCCTCGTCGCGCCGGGGCATTGCCGCGCGGATCACGCGGGATTTCTGCACCGCATGGCTGATGTGCCGTTCACCAAAGTATCGGTCCACGACGTCGTTCATTGTGACGGTCATGTGCTTGATGCGACCACCGGCCAACACCACCACATCGTCGGCCGCATGTGTGGCAACGAGCGCGCTCCATTCGTCGAGCTGGGCCAGCGAACGCGGAAGCCGCATGATGACAAGTCGCGCCCCGGCCACGAGTTCGGGCGCCAACGGAAGGTTGCGATAGGTGTGGTTGTCGGGAATATGCTGCCGAACATCGTCGAGGTTCGCGGCGAGCGCGATTTCACCGGCACGAGAGTCCTGGTGGACGCGAACGGTCATCGAGTGGCCGGTGCCGAACTGCGCTAACGCCCCCAGGGTCAGGGCTCCGTAGTTATCCCCGAGGATGACGACCGAGTCGTCCAACGCGTCGGCGGACACGATTCCCGACTCCAGGACGTCATCGAAATGCTGCAGCAACAACCGGTCCGCCGCATCGACGGCGACCAGTTCGGGGGCCTCGATGTCGGGCCAGCGACGCAGCGCCGAAAAGTCGAAACCGGTTGATGTATTCACCACTCCAACCTATGCCCACCCCAGCACACCCCGGAGCCTGTCGGCGCGGAAATTCGGGCACGGAGTGCAAAACTGCGGTCAGACGCGGAATTCGTCAGGGCCCAAATAATGACGGCAACTCGACTGCGCAAACGAGCATTTCGGTCAATAAAATGAACGAATGGTTAACAAAACTTCTGGCGCAAACGCGTCCACAATCGAAACAAACGACATCGAGCCCATCCCGGCGAACGAGCGTCACGGCAAGGCCTGGCACCTGTTCACCGTATGGTCCTCGCCCAACCTCGAGTTCGCGACGATCTTCGTCGGAATGCTCGGAGTCATGTACTTCGGACTGAGCTTCTGGCAGGCCGCTTTGGCCATCGCCGTCGGTAACGGTCTCGGCGTCATCACCCACGGCTGGCTCTCGACGTGGGGCCCCAAGCTCGGTGTCCCCCAGATGGTTCTCAGCCGCACCGCATTCGGTCGCATCGGAAACGCACTGCCCTCGGCACTCGTCGTCGTCACCGCCGGTGTGGGCTGGTTCGCCGTCAACTCGCTCTCGGGCGCATTCGCGCTGTCGAGCATGTCGGGCATCGACATCAGCATCGCACTGTTGATCATCGCCGCCGCACAGATCGTCATCGCCCTGATCGGCCACAACTTCATTCACGTGTTCGAGCGCTATGCGTTCTATGTGCTGCTCGTTGTGTTCGCCATCGCCTCGATCGCAATCTTCACCAGCGCCAACCTCGGCGCAGCTCCGATGGACTCGGACAGCCCCGTCCCCGACTTCGTTGGATTCACCCTGACCGCCGGTGCGGCATACGGTTACACCGCCGGCTGGACCCCCTTTGCGTCGGACTACACCCGTTACCTGCCCGCGAACACCAACTCGCGCCAGCTGGGCTGGGCCGCAGCACTGGGAATGTTCTTCTCGACCACCATCCTCATGTCGGTCGGTGCAGCATTCGTCACCATCGTCACGGGCGCCGTCTATGACGAAAACGTCAACCCCACCTCGCTGTTCGCTGACACCCTGTCGGCTTCGGTCGGCGCCTGGTTCGCGCCCATCGTTCTGCTGTGCATCGCCGTGGGTTCGGTCTCGGCCAACGTCCTGAACATCTACTCGGGCTCGCTGTCGATCCTCGCTGCTGGCGTCAAGCTCGGCGCAAAGACTCGTCGCGCCATCGTGGCACTCGTCTCGGGTGTCGTCGGCACCCTCGTGGCCTTCTCGGCCGTGAGCGACTTGGGACACGCCTTTGAAGGCTTCCTGCTCGTTGTGGCCTACTGGGTTGCACCGTGGTTGGGCATCGTCGTCGTTGACCGCCTGCTGCGCAAGGGTCAGGACATCAGCGGCCTGATCGCCGAAGGCTCGAAGCACGAAAACCTCGCCGGTCTGATCGCTCTGATCGCCGGTGCCGGCTTCGGCATCTGGGGCTTCGCCAACCAGGTCCTGTACACCGGACCCATCGCTGCGGCATACCCCATCGGTGACCTCGCAGCACCCGTCGGCTTCTTCACCGCAGCCGCCATCTATGCAGTGCTGTTCAAGGCACTGAAGAAGTAACACCACTCACACGGAAGGCCTCGGCTATGGACTACACAATCGGTCAAATTTTCGTCACCGACGAAGAAAAGATGCAGGTTGCCATAGCCGAGGCCGTTTCCGGTGCGTCCGAGGGCGGAATCCCCATCGGCGCCGCACTGTTCGACGAAAATCATCGACTGTTGGGCAGCGGACACAACCTGCGCGTACAGGACGGTGACGCCTCGATGCACGGCGAAACGAGCGCATTCCGCAACGCGGGCCGCCAGCGCAGCTACGCCAAAGTAACCCTCGCAACCACGCTGTCACCCTGTTGGTACTGCTCGGGCCTGGTACGTCAGTTCGGCATTGGTCGCGTGCTCGTCGGTGACGACATCAACTTTATGGGCGGTCAGGACTGGATCGCCGAACACGGTTGCGATGTGACCGTGATGAACCAACCCGAACTTGTCGCCATGATGGCCGCGTTCATCGAGGACAACCCCACCCTCTGGAATGAGGACATCGGGGTCGACTAGTCCCGGTTGCTATCGAGCCGTCGAGGCGCGAGCAACCAGTGTGGGTTCGTGCACGATGCTGACTCGTGCTTCTGCGGCAGCGTCTCCAGCAGCGTCCGCCATTCTGGTCAAAGCCTGACGAGCCGCCGATCGCCCCAGCTCGATGCTGTGCGGATCAACCGTGGTCAACGCAATCACGGGCGCCTGGCTCAGCGACGTGTTGTCATACCCCACCACCGCAATGTCCTTGCCGGGTCGCAGCCCGCGCAACACGATGGCGTCAAGCACACCCAGTGCCGTCTGGTCGTTGTGTGCGAAAAACGCGGTGGGTGGGTGCGGTGAATCCACGATGAGCCCCGCGGCGACCTCGGCGTCGTGACGGTCATAGGTGACCGGAACAATTCGAGGCTCGAGTCCCGCTGCGGTGATCGCCTCGAGATATCCACGCTGTCGCCCCTGATATCCCTGGGTTTGCGGGTTCGAGAGAAACACAATGTTGGTGTGGCCGGATTCGATCAGGTGTGCTGTCGCGATGGTGCCACCGGCGACATCGTCGGCGCACACTGAATCGATTCCCGGCACATCACGGGTCACGCTGATCAGCGGCGTTCCCTGAGCAACGGCGCGAACCTCAGAATCGGTCATCATCAAACCTGCGGCAATGATGACATCAACCCGGCTCTCGAACAGTGCCCTGATGGCTGCCGCGTCTCCGCTGCCATCGATTCGCCCAACGGCCAACACCAGTTGTGCATCGGAGTCATCGATGATGTCGCGGATTCCGTCGAAAACGTCGGCGAAGACTTCGTTGTGCAGGTCCTGCAGGAATACCCCCACGGTGTCCACATTTTTACTCGCAAGGCGTGCAGCAATGCGGTTCGGAACATACCCCAGTCGGGTCCCCACATCGATGATGTGCGCCTTGGTTGCGTCACTGACACCGACGGCGTCACGGTAAGCAATCGACACGAGAGCCCGCGAGACGCCCGCTTCACGCGCGACGTCTTCCATGGTGATGCGGCTCACGGTTCTCCTTTGGGGTACGGTATTGACAATACTAACTAGAGCGCTCTAGATTATGTGCAACACCTCCCCCAAACCCCGAGGACACCATGACCGACAACACCGCACCACTCGCCCGAATCGGCATCGCCCCCGACTCCTGGGGCGTCTGGAACGCCGTCGACGACGCCCAGCCCGGCCCCGCGCAATACCTCGACGAGGTGCGCGACGCCGGATACACCTTCACCGAGATTGGCCCGTACGGATATCTCGGAACCGACCACAACCAGGTCGCCGATGACCTCGCCGCACGAGGCCTGATCGTGTCCGGTGGCACCGTGTTCACCGGACTCCACCGAGGCGGTTCGAGCCTTGATGACCAGTGGGACGGAATTCGCGACGTCGCCGCCCTCGTGCAGTCGCTGGGAGCCGAACACCTCATCGTGATCCCCGAAATGTGGCAGCGCGACCACCACGGACACGTGTCCAGCCCCCGCACCTTCACCGACCAGGAATGGGCGGCACTGTGCGCCGGGCACAACGCCCTGGGCCAACGCCTGTTCGAAGAATTCGGCCTGCGCCAGCAGTTCCACTCGCACGCGGAAACCCCCGTCGGGTCGTACAACGAAATCGTCCGACTGCTGAACGGCACCGACGAGCGCTGGATGAACCTGTGCCTCGACACCGGACACTTCGCGTACTACTGGGGCGACAATGTGCGCCTGATCCGCGAATTTTCGACCCGAATTGGTTACCTGCACCTCAAGCAGGTTCACCCCGACATCCTCGCCGACGTCCTCAAAAACGAGATCTCGTTCGTCGACGCCGTATCGATGGGCGTCATGGTCGAACCACCCTTCGGCACCCCCGACTATGCCGAAATCCTCGCCGAGGCCAATGCCCACACCCCTGGCATTTTCGCGATCATCGAGCAGGACATGTACCCACTGAAGGACTTCAGCGAACCCCGCAAAATCGCCGAACGCACCCGTGCATACATCGAGGGCCTGTCAACCCCCGTCCGCTTTAACTAACTTCGCCACCGCCCCACACCGCAATACCCACTTACGCAGTACCCACTTACGCAACTCACCGCTCGGCCGCCGCCCCTTGGCAACCACAGCACCCATCAACCTCAACGAACAGGACTCACCATGACAACCACCCTGAAAGTCGGCATCATCGGTGCCGGAATGGCCGGACAGGCCCACGCATTCGGTTACCGCAACGCTTCGATGTCGGTCAGCGACACCATCCGCGTCGAACTGTACGCAATCGCCGACCCCAACCTGGCCCTGGCCCAGAAGGTCGCCGACCGTTATGGATTCCAGACCGCTCTGGAAAACATTGACGACCTCATCAACTCGGACGTCGACGTGATCAGCGTGGCACTGCCCAACTTCCTGCACGCCGAAATCCTGCCCAAGGTCATCGCGTCGGGCAAGCACGTGTTCGCGGAAAAGCCGATCGGTCGCGACTCGGCCGAATCGGGTGCGCTGACGGCACTCGCCGAAGCATCGGACGCCGTTCTGGGCGTCGGGTTCTCGTTCCGCCGACTTCCCGGACTCGCCGCCCTGGCACAGGCCGCCCACAGCGGAATGTTCGGCACGATTCACACCGCACGCGCGTGGTACCACGCCGACTACGCCTCGGACCCCAGCGGCGCACTGTCGTGGCGCTACGCCAGCTCGCAGGCCGGCCCAGGCGCACTGCTCGACATCGGAGCTCACGCCATCGACGCACTGCAGTTTGTGGCCGGTGACATTGCCGAGGTGACCAGCGCAAGCCTGCGCACCGTCATCACGGAACGTCCCGTCGCCGCAGCGGGATCCGTCGGTCACGGCGCATCCACCTCGACCGAGCGCGGCCCCGTCACGAACGACGACGTCGCATTGGTCACCGCCGTACACGAATCCGGTGCGATTTCGCAGGTATCGCTCAGCCGTATTGCGCACGGCGTCCCCAACTCGTTGGGCGTCGAGGTGTACGGCACCGCCGGAAGCGGCTGGTTCGACTCGATTTCGGGCAACGAATTCCACGTATTCGAGGCCGGCCTCGGTAACCCCGCGTTCAACGGCCCCCGCCGTGTCTTCACGGGACCCAACCACCCCTATTTCACCAACGTTGCGGCCATGCCCGGCGCGGGCGTCGGCACCGGTTACGCCGAAGCTTTCACCGCCGAAATCCAGGAATTCCTGGTGTGCGTGGGTTCGGGCCAGCCGATGGACACCCACTTCGGTGTCGCGCACCAGACGATGAAGGTCGTCGATGCTGCGCTGATGTCCGCCGCCGAACACCGTCCCGTCGCACTCTAGGCGACAGGCGCGACGGGCTTCGCGGTGTTCACCGCACCGCGAATTCCACGAGCCGGGGGATCGCCACAACCCCGAATTTCGTTCTTATGAAATTCTTAGGTTTCCCACATGCTCGGCACAGACTCGTTCCGTAACTTGTTCATCAGAAGGCACAGGGCTCCGGCCTCCACCTTCCAGCGATTGCGGGCTAGTCACCCTTGATTCATTACCTCCTTTCATGCAAAGGGCCCCGATGTGGTGTCGGGGCCCTTTGTGGTTTTCGAGCGTTACCGCGCAAAAACGGTGGCCAATTCATCCCAGTGGGTGGTGGCGCGCGGCGACAGCATCTCGCGCTTCATCTCCCACCGCCTCGCCGACCTCAAGCCCGCCACACCCAGGCCGATGCTCGATGCACCAAACCGATCCGTCACCGTATCCAAGGCGCGACCCACCTGGCGAAGTTCGGACACCGGGGTGAAAATTTCGAGAAATTCGGACGGTTTTGCGCGCGAAATCTCGTGCAGCATGATGCCGGCACGCACGTATTTGTTGCCCTCCACCACGCGCCCCAACAGGGCCTGCGCACAGGCCGCGGCAATCTGAATCGGGTCGTCGGTGGGTGCATCGAAACGGACCGCCACGAACGGGGCGTGGTTTTCCGCATTCGCAAACCGCGACGTGGCCGCATAACAGGTCAGCGCCCCCGTCACATATCCCTGCTTGCGCAGCCGCTTGCTGACCCGCGCCGCGTACACCGCCAGCACCTGCTCCATCTCGGCGCGCGTGGTGACCGGGGTCGAAAAACTGCGGGAATAGATGATCTGGCCCTTGATTTCCCGCATGCTCTCGATCGAAATGCAGTCAATCCCCCGCAGCTCGTGCACCGTGCGCTGCAACACGACGCTGAACCGTTTCCGAATGAATTCGGGGTCGCTATCCCGCAGGTCCCGGATGGTCAGTACGCCGAGGTTCGTCAGACGTTTGCGCGTGCGACCGGCCACACCCCACAGCTCGGTGACGGGCATCGATTCCATGACCGCGTTCAACCGTTCGGGCGCGAAATCGTCCAGGTTGCACACCCCGTTCATGTACGGGGATTTCTTTGCGCCGTGGTTGGCCAGTTTCGCCAACGTCTTGGACTGTGCGATGCCCACGCACACGGGCAAACCGGTGTGACGACGAATAGTGGCGCGCAGTTCGGCCGCCAACGCCGAATTCTGGTCGGGGGTGCCCGACAGGTGCAGAAAGGCTTCGTCGATGCTGTAGACCTCGAGGTGCGAGGTGAAACGCCCCGCGATTTCCATCACCCGCGACGACAGGTCACCATAGAGCTCGTAATTCGAGGAACGGGCCACAATCCCGAACTTTTCCGCCATCGGCGCCAGGCTGAACCACGGCGCCCCCATGGTGATCCCCAGGGCCTTGGCCTCGGCGCTGCGGGCCACCACGCAGCCGTCGTTGTTGGACAGCACCACCACGGGACGGCCCTCTAATTTGGGGTCAAAGACGCGCTCGCACGACGCAAAAAAATTGTTGACGTCCAACAGCGCGGTGCGCTGGTCAGACACGGTGCAAGCACCTCGTGACGACACCCCAAATGGTCAGTTCGCTCAGTGTGGCCACCACAATGTCGGGATACCGCGGGTTCTCGGCGCGCAGCACCACCCGGTCGCGCAACACCGACAGCCGTTTCAACGTCAGTTCGCCGTCAACCACCGCCACCACGACCACGCCGTCGCGCGGTTCGATGGAACGGTCAACAATGACCTCGTCCCCGTCGCTGATTCCCGCATCGCGCATGCTGTCGCCCGCCACCCGCACGATAAACGTCGACGTGATGTCGCGGATCAGGTGAGCGTTCAGGTCGATCCGGCCATCGAAATAGTCCTGAGCCGGCGACGGAAAACCCGCCGCAACCCCCACCGGTGACACCAGAATTCCCGCAGTGTCATCAAACGGGGACAACACTTTCGCGATATCCACCACAACTGCCATGAGCGCCTCCATTAGAACATATGTTCGAATAGTTGAGCATAGCCCTCCGACATGAAAAACGCCAGCGGGCGATCAGGGCAAAGCAAAAGCCCCGGTCGTGGAGGACCGAGGCTTTCGTACACCCCCCGGGACTTGAACCCGGAACCCACTGATTAAGAGTCAGTTGCTCTGCCAATTGAGCTAGAGGTGCGTGTGCTTTCGCAACTAGACGACTTTAGCATAAAAATTGGCGCGAACATAACGCGCTATTCTGAAGCCATGACACTCGAAATTGGCTCTGTTGCCCCCGCTTTCACACTGCCCGATGCCGACGGCAACGCCGTGTCGCTCAGCGACTACCGCGGCAAGAAGGTCATCGTCTATTTTTACCCCGCCGCCAGCACCCCCGGGTGCACCACCCAGGCCTGTGATTTCCGCGACAACATGGCCGCGTTGACCAGCGCCGGCTACGTCGTGATTGGCATTTCGCCGGACAAGGCTCCCGCCTTGCAGAAATTTATCGCCAACGAATCGATCCCCTACACCCTGCTGGGCGACCCCGAGAAGGACACCCTGCTGGCCTATGGCGCCTTTGGCAAGAAGATGATGTACGGCAAAGAGGTGCAGGGCGTTATTCGTTCGACGTTCGTCATCGACGAGGACGGCGTGCTGACCCACTGCCTCTACAACGTCAAGGCCACCGGTCACGTGGCGATGCTGAAGAACAAGCTGGGCGTTGCGTAACTAACGCGACAGTTTTGCCGCGATGGACGGCGAGAACAGGATCATCACCGCGACATACACGGCGGGGATTCCCAAAATCAGGGCGATGTCGAGGCGCGCATCGGGTCCTTGGTTCGATGCAATAGCCACACCGATAACCATGACCTCCCAGACGAGGACGGCGCCGCGGGTGTAGGGATTGCCGCGCTGGAATCCGCGCGAGACGACTGCCAACAGCACGGCGAACAACAACACCAGCGTGTCAAGGAAGATGGTCGAGGCCAGCGATACCGATTTTTCGGCGAACGACAGCACGATCAGATAGCCGGCGGCCACCCACAGTGCGACGGTTTGCAGCCACAGCACAGTGGCCACAGAGTTAACGGCTAACTTACGCATAAAAAACTTTCCCCGAATCTATTGATTTGTGTCCGAATATGTGCGACTCTATCTGAGGTTGAAGTTCGTCCCCGACGGTGTGGACATTTCCCAAGCATTATGCATTCATTTTCCTCGTGTGGCAGCAGCCACGCAAACGCTGGAACCCCGTGTTTCAGCACAACAAAAGGAGTCCTCATGGATTGGCGCGACAAGGCAGCTTGCCTCACAGTCGACCCCGAGTTGTTCTTCCCCGTCGGCAACACCGGCCCCGCACTCGACCAGATCGAGCGCGCAAAGTCCGTGTGCGGACAGTGCTCGGTATCCGAAAACTGCCTGCAGTACGCACTCGAGACCAACCAGGACTCGGGCGTCTGGGGTGGCCTCAGCGAGGACGAGCGTCGTGCGCTGAAGCGCCGCGCTGCTCGTGCCCGCCGCGCGTCCTAATACGACCGCGCCACACTCTTCGTGCCCTCGCATTGCGGGGGCACGAATTTTTATACGGCTACTGGGCCTTGCGCTCCATGTACTTCAACGGAATGTCGATCGTGACCTCGGCGCCGCTGCCAGGCACCGAACGCCAGTCAATTCCGCCGGACAGTTCGTTCTCGACGAGGGTGCGCACGATCTGGGTTCCCAGGCCCTGGCCCACGGTCCCCTCGGCAAGGCCCTTGCCGTTGTCGCTGACGGTCACACGCAACAAGTTGGGCCCGCGTTCGGCGGTCACCACCACGGCTCCCCCCTCGATGCCGACCAGGCCGTGCTCGACCGCGTTGGTGACGAGCTCGGTGAGGACGACCGCGAGCGGCGTCGCAAATTCGCTGGGCAGCATGCCGAATTCGCCGTGAATAGAGGGACGCACGGTCGCACCACTGGTCTGCGCGACCTCGGCGGCCAGTTGGGTCACGCGCGTCGCGACCTCGTCAAAGTCCACTGTCTGCGCCAGCCCCGAGGCCAGCGTGTCGTGAACGACCGCAATCGCCTCGACGCGACGCATGGCCTGGGTGAGTGAATCCTTGGCCTCGACCGAATGCGCGCGGCGGGCCTGGATGCGCAGCAACGAGGCCACCGTCTGCAGGTTGTTCTTCACGCGGTGGTGGATTTCGCGAATCGTGGCGTCCTTGGTGATCAGCTCGCGTTCGAAACGACGCAGTTCGGTGACGTCGCGGATCAGGATGATTGCGCCAAAACGTTCGCCCAAACGCTTGAGCGGGATAGAGCGAATCGTCATGGTGGCGCCGCCTGTTTCGATGTCGGTCCGCCACGGAGCGCGGCCGGCGGTAATCAGCGGCAGCGACTCGTCGGTGCTGTGCAGGTAGCCCAGCACCGTTTCGGCGATCGTCGTCAGTGACGCGCCCTCGATCTCGTTGATGTACCCGAAACGGTGCAAGGCCGACAGCGCGTTGGGGCTCGCGAATTGGACGACACCATCGACGTCCAGCCGCATCAAACCGTCCGAGGCGCGCGGCGCACCCAGCTTGGGTCCCGCCGGTGCACCGCTGTCGGGGAATGCGCCCTCGGAAATCATGTTGAACAGTTCCTCGGCAGAGGACACGAACGTTGTGGCCTGACGCGAGGTCTGCTGGCGCGCCTCGGCGAGGTTGATGTGACGAGACAGCACGGCGATGGGGACCAGCGAGGACGAATCCCCGCGGCGCACCGGGACGGCACGAATTTTGGTGGCGGATTCCTCGAACCAGATGGGTTCGGTGGTGTCGACGATAACGCCGCGGCGCACACATTCGGACATCAACATGACCCACTCGGGTGGGACGGTGGTACCCACGATGTCGCGGTAAAACAGGGTGTTGGCGCTCGACGGCCGAAACAGTGCCCCAGCGACGAAACCGCCGTCCACTGTGGGCAACCACAAGACGATATCGGCGAGGGCGAGATCGGCCGTCAACTGCCCCTCGGCGTGCAACAGATGCAGCCATTCGATGTCCTCGACCGACAGGTTTGTGTGACGTTCGGCGAGTTCAGACAGCGTTGACATTCCCCCAGATTACCTGCCGAACAGCCCCTTTTTGACGGAGGGGCTCGGCGACACGATTCCTGCCCTGCGCGCCAACTCTGTGTACTCGTGTACGGCTCGGGCGCGCGCCACCGTGTCGTGCAAACCGCCACGGGAATCGGGTGGAATGGACTGTGCGGGACTCGTTGACGTAAAGCGCTCGAGTATTCGCCGCGATTCGTCGAATTCGCGCGGGGTAGCCCGGTTGATGACGACGATGGGGTCGTCACAAAAGTCAGATATTTCGTCGAGCCCGCGAATTAATCGGGCCAAGCCCACGGGATCGGGCAGCCCGACGGCGACTACGGCATCGGCCTGCTGCAACGCCAACTGTGTGGTTCCGTTCCGGCTGGGCGCCACGGCGTCGATCCACTCGTTGTCCTCGATACAGAACCCCGCGTCCACGACCACCCCGTCGTACATGCGCCGGACAAGGTCAAACACCTCGCGCGCCTTGGACCGTTCCGTTTCACCCCAGCGCGATGTGCGGGGAATCCCCGTCAGGACATGGAATTCGCCGGGTTCGTGCCGCACGACCTCGCGCAATCGCAGCACCTCGGATTCGGTCAGTTGCCCCTTGCCCGCGAGCCGGCAACAGGCCGCAAAGCCCGGGGTTTCGTCCAGCAACCCCAGTCCGATGGCCACCGACGAACCGTAGGTGTCGGCGTCAACCAACAGGGTTGACCGCCCGGACGCCGAGGCCTGGTGAGCCAGGGCGATGGCCACACTGGTTCGGCCCGGTGCACCCAGCGGACCCCACACGGTAATCATGCGGGGTGGTGGCGCGTCCGCAACGGGCCCCTGCACCCCGTCAACGTCCGCCCCGGACAGATCGGGCGTTTCGGGTGATTCCGGCGGTTCTGGCTGAGCGGCCGCCTCGAACCACGACGTAAAGGGATTGACATGTTCGCTGGGCAACAGTTCGCCTTCGGGAATTCCGTCGACCAGCAGGCGCCGCGCCGATTCCGGGCTGGACACCCTGTCAATGCCGTCCAGCACATCGACCCACGACGCCTCGTCATCGCTCACCGCGATGGCCACCACCCGCACCTGGTGTTCCCGTGCCACCGTGATCAGCAGCGGGGTCAGGAATGTGACGGTCGCCGAGACCAGCACCACGCCGACGGTACTTCCCTGTTGGAATCGCCGGACCGCGTCGATGGGATCATCGGTCCCCCATTCCACGTTGCACCAGTCCCCCAGCGGCGCGACCCAGTCCGCCAGAGCCGGGTCACCCACGATTCCACAGACCAGCATCAGTCACCCCCGGGATGGGTCACCATCACGGCAAAACCCGAAGCAACGGCGGCCAGCACCTGTGGTACTTGACGGCGGTCGATCGAAATCTCGATGGAGTCCTCGGTGCCCAACGAATCGCTGTGCACGGCAACAACGGTCGCGCCCTCGGCCAGTTGTTGTGGCGGCGGACCGCCCGCGGTGGGCAACGACCACACCGTCACGCGCGAACCCGCGACAATATTCGATGCCGGCGCGGTGGCGAGGTCGAGCCGCAGCGATTCGGAATTCGAATCCTGGGGTCCAAACAGTCGTTCGGTCAGCAGCTCCCCCTCGCCGACGCTGACCTGCAGTGTACGGCCGACGACCACGTCCTGGCCTTCGCCCACGCCCTCAACCGCGCCCGCACCAGCGCCCCGGATCCCGGCCGTTGATCCGGCTGTCACAGTCGCCGTCACGACGTCCTGTGCGGTCACGACGGTTCCGGCGGCGAGGAACCGTGCAGCGACCAGTACCGAATCGCCCGACCGAGCCTCGGTCACGGTGTATCCCACCCCCACCGCACTGGCGATGACCAACAGGATTCCCGCGAGGGTGCGGCCTGAAATCCGCCGAAACGACCGGCGCAGCGCCGGTGCCAATGTTCGTGCCATGTGAACCTTTCCGCCTCGAGGTTCGCGCACGGCGATGGTTTTCCGCAGTTTTTATCCACAAGAGGAACCAATTTGCCCACAGCCCGCCATTCTGGGCGATTATGGCCGAATGGACGAATTTGACAGCCTGACTCTGACGGATGTGGCCCAGGCCCTGCACCTGACCATCACCGAGGCGCGCGCCTTGATCGACGATGGAACACTGGAAGCCACCGGCGGTTCGCGCCCCCGTGTTCGCTATGCCGAACTTCAACGGTTCGTTCACGAACGCCAGGAACGCAATTATGTGTTGGGCATCAACGCGCCACCCGTGGACGATGTGATGCTGACCCGACCTTTTCCCGATTAGGGGTACCCGATTGCGTCGATTGCGGAAAACGTGACGTCGTGTTCGACGGTCGAATTGACGGTGATGGCCCCGGACCATACGGCACGGATGCGCCCGTGCAGGGCTCGATTTCCCGCAAAAACACTGACATTTACGGCCTTTCGCTCTAAAAATCGAAGAACCGCAGCAAATTCAAGTAGCGGCACCGAATGGCACTGCGCCCGAGCGCACTCGCACGCCGCCAGCGGACTCCACGACCGAATCGAGGCGATCGGCACCACGATTCGCGCAGCCGATCCGCAGGTGACACCGTCCACCCAATCCAGCCCCACTCGCACGGGATGGATCCGAAAATCGTCGGTGCCTGTTCGCAGCACGAGCCCACCGTCCGCCACCGCCCGGGCCCACAACACCTCGCGTGTTTCCGTGGCGGCCCGCGACATGCGCACTCGGTCGCGCTCGTCGTCGATGCGCGCGGCCTCGGATTCGCCCGACCACATGGACTCGAGCCCCTCGAACAATGAATCCCATCTCATGGCGACCATCGTAGAAACTCGGCGAAATAACTCACAGAGTTATCCACAGATCTGATTTTTTCCGACAAACGGGGCTGTCCGCCATCCACAGTGAATACACCAATACGCAACCAGTTCGCATCACGGCAACCGTCAACACGCTCCAGAATTGGCGAAAACCATGGCCCAGGCCCTGCGCATCAGTGAACCCACCACCCGGCACCTCCGCATCGCGGACTACGAATTCTTTGAGCCGCAACCGACCAGTCGAGCGGAATTGCCCGATGCCGCCGACACTATCCAACGGCTGGCACACATCGCCTGCGAAATCCTTGCGGGGACGAGGCCACTGGACCAACTGGCGCGATGGGTGACCGAGGATGTGTTTCGCACCATCGCCGAACGATCGCTGGCGGCGTCCCACGCTCGACGACGAGCCGGCGCGACCACCCGAATCGTCGTGTCCGTCATTCGCACCGTTATCGACGAACCCCGGGATGGAATCGTCGAGGGTGTTACCCTCGTGCGGATCGGTCCGCGAACTCGCGCGGTCGCCATTCGCATCGAGGGATTCGACCACCGATGGCGGGCATCGGTGGTCGCCCTGCTGTAACGACTACTTCTTGCGGTCCTGTGCTCGGCGCTGTGCACGCGATGCGGGGGCCGCACCCTCGGCCTGCTGACCGAACGTGCCGCGGGCCATCATGCCGGCGGCAGTGCCCTGGGGGCGAACCTGTCCCGACGGTCCGCGCTCTTGGACGTGGCCGTCCTCGTCGGGTGCCGTGTACGACAGCTTTTGGTCGGCGGGAGCGTTGGATTCCAACCCTCGGGCATTGATGTGCGTGCCGTCGGCAGCGGGAACTACCTCGACCTCGAGGTTGAACACGAAGCCCGCGACCTCCTCGCGCACCTGCGACATCATCGACTGGAACATCTCGTAACCCTCGCGCTGGTACTCGATCAGCGGGTCGCGCTGGGCCATCGCACGCAGACCGATGCCGTCCTTCAGGTAATCCATCTCGTACAGGTGGTCACGCCAGCGACGGTCGATGACCGACAGTACGATGCGACGTTCCAGTTCACGCATGGCGGTCTCGCCGATGGTGGCCTGGCGCTGTTCGTACGCCACGTTTGCGGCGGCGATGATTTCGTTCTTCAGGTCGGTCGCGGTAACTCCGGAACCGTACTCGGCGGCAACCTCGTCGAACGAGATCGACAGCGGGAATACCTGCTTGAGGTCGACCCACAGCTGTTCAGTGTCCCAATCCTCGGCGTGCTTTGCGCTCGCGTAGTTGTCGACCATTTCCGACACAACGCGCTCGATGAACGAGTTCACGCGGTCGCGCAGGTCGTCGCCCTCGAGGATGTGGCGGCGGTCGCCGTAGATGGCTTCGCGCTGGCGGTTCAGTACGTCGTCATACTTCAGGACGTTCTTACGGATTTCGGCGTTGCGGCCCTCGACCTGCGACTGAGCGGAACGGATTGCGCGCGACACGACCTTGGATTCGATCGCCATGTCCTCGTCGCCCGTGCGACGCATGATGGCCTCGGCAGCGCCCGAGTTGAAGAGGCGCATGAGGTCGTCCTGCAACGACAGATAGAAGCGGCTCTCGCCGGGGTCACCCTGACGACCGCTTCGACCACGTAACTGGTTGTCGATACGACGAGACTCGTGACGCTCGGTTCCCAGAACGTACAAACCACCGGCAGCGGTAACCTTTTCGGCCTCGAGGTTGACCTGGGCCTTGACCTCGGCGAACACCTCGTCCCACTTGGCTTCGTACTCGTCGGGGGTGTCGTTGGGGTTCAACCCCAGTTCGTGCATGCGGGTGACGGCGATGAATTCGGCGTTACCACCCAGCATGATGTCGGTTCCACGACCCGCCATGTTGGTCGCTACGGTCACGGCCCCCAGACGGCCGGCCTCGGCCACAATTCCTGCTTCGCGAGCGTGGTTCTTGGCGTTAAGTACTTCGTGGCGGACGCCGCGCTTGGCCAGCAACTTGGACAGGTGCTCGGACTTTTCGACCGACACGGTACCCACCAGAACGGGCTGGCCCTTCTCGTGACGGGCGGCGATGTCCTCGACGACCTGACGGAACTTGGCTGCCTCGTCGCGGTAGACCAGGTCGGCCTGATCGATGCGCTGCATGGGGCGGTTGGTCGGAATCGGAACAACACCGATCTTGTAGGTCGAACCGAATTCAGCGGCCTCGGTCTCGGCGGTACCGGTCATACCGGACAGCTTCTTGTAGAGGCGGAAATAGTTCTGCAGGGTGACGGTCGCCAGAGTCTGGTTCTCGGCCTTGACCTGCACGCCCTCCTTGGCCTCGATGGCCTGGTGGATGCCCTCGTTGTACCGACGGCCCGCGAGGATACGGCCGGTGTGCTCGTCCACGATCAGCACCTCGCCATTCATGACGACGTAGTCCTTGTCGCGACGGAACAGGGCAACCGCCTTGATGGCGTTGTTGAGGAACGAGATCAGCGGCGTGTTGGCCGATTCATAGAGGTTGTCGATGCCGAGGTAGTCCTCGACCTTTTCGATGCCAGCCTCGAGCACACCGATGGTGCGCTTCTTTTCGTCGACCTCGTAGTCGACCTCGGGCACCAGAGTGGTCGCGATCTTTGCGAATTCGAGGAACCAACGGTTCGCTTCGCCCGATGCCGGACCGGAAATGATCAAGGGCGTGCGCGCCTCGTCGATCAGGATCGAGTCAACCTCGTCCACGATCGCAAAGAAGTGGCCGCGCTGCACCATTTCGGCACGCTGCCAGGCCATGTTGTCACGCAGGTAGTCGAAACCGAATTCGTTGTTTGTGCCGTACGTGATGTCGGCGAGGTACTGCTGGCGGCGCTGTTCGGGGGTCTGGCCGCTGATGATGCAGCCGGTCGACATGCCCAAGGCACGGAACACACGGCCCATCAGTTCGGACTGGTAGGACGCCAGATAGTCGTTCACGGTGACGACGTGCACACCGCGGGCGGGAATGGCGTTGAGGTAGGCGGCCAGCGTGGCGACTAGGGTCTTGCCTTCACCGGTCTTCATTTCGGCGATGTTGCCGAGGTGCAAGGCCGCGCCGCCCATCAGCTGAACGTCATAGTGGCGCATGCCCAGCGTGCGGGATGCTGCCTCGCGCACAGCCGAGAAGGCTTCGGGCAACAGGTCGTCGAGGGTTTCACCGTTGGCGTAACGCGATCGCAGTTCGACCGTTTCGTTGCGCAGTTCCTCGTCGCTGAGGGCCTTGTAGGCCTCTTCGAGGTGGTTGACCGCTTCGGCGAGGGTCTTCAGTTTGCGAAGGGTTCGTCCCTCACCAATCTTGAGAACTTTCTCGAGAAGGTTCGCCACGGGGTACTCCATTCAGTTTCGCGCAACACGGTCATCGTGGTGCGACACACAACGGTCAAGCCTGTCGGTTCAGTCTACTTTGTTGAGCCCTGCACCGCTCATGCGTGTGCGCCTGCGGCGGACCACAGGCGCACACTCGTCCCCTTTTACTCGTCGAGTCGGATGACTCCGTAATTCCAGCCCTTGCGGCGGTACACCACCGAGGGAGCGTTGCTGTCAGCGTCGAGGTACAGGAAGAAGTCGTGACCGACGAGTTCCATGTGGTCGACGGCCTCGCTGGCCGTCATGTGGGTGGCGGCGAACGACTTTTCGCGAATCACGATCGGGCTGTCGGTTGCGGCGTCATCGACGTCCGAATCGATGTCGGAATCGGTCACGATCGGCACGGAACCCGTGATCGGCGTCAGCGCGACCTCGGCAAATCCGTGGTCCACGGCTTCGCCCAACGAGGTCATGTGATGCTGTTTGCCGCGGTGGATTTTCCGTTTGTCCTTGGCCCTGCGCACGCGTTCGATCAACTTGTCGATCGCCACGTCGAATGCCGAGTACTTGTCGGCCGCGCCGGATTCGGCTCGGATGACGTGGGCGTGCCCCCGGATCGTGAGCTCGACCCGGTCGTCGTGGTGGTTACCGTTGGCGTCGTTGTGCCGAGAAACGGTAACTTCGAGGCGGTCTACCGCCTTGTCGAGGTGGTCAATACGTTCCGACTTCTGGGCAACAAAGTCGCGAAAACGGTCGGACAGGGTGATGTTACGACCGGTGATGGTGATTTCCATGACAACCTCCTACCAGAGCGCCCGCCGGATGCTCAGGCGGTTGAAACGCCTACTGTGGTGTTCACACTATTCCCAAACTTCGGAAAAGTGCTCGACACGCCATAAGAATTTTCTGTGAATCGCTGAGGGCGAACAACCGCGAGCGCCACAACGGACACGACGACACCGCCTGCGCTTCGAATTGCGGTGATTGCGGCACCCACCGTCGAGCCCGTGGTCACGACGTCGTCCACGATGATTACACGCCGTCCGCTCATGTCCGCGGAGCGAATAACCGACATGCTGCCGACACGGAGCCGTTCGCGGTCCGTTTGATCCCGGCCGTGTTGCGTGCCGCGGTCGTCCAGTCGCAGGGCATTGACCGTGCGAATTCCCGTTCCCCGCAGTACCGCATCGACGACGGTAAAACCGCGGCGGCGCCATCCCTCGCGCGAATTGGGCACCCGCACGATGACGGTGCCCGGATCGGCGCGAAGGTTCATCGCAAATTCCGTGGTGAACACTCGGGCCAGGCTGGTCGCGCCGCGATGCTTGATGGCAATCAAGGCCGTCCGGACCACCCCCGAGTACCGATAGCTGACCCGCAACGGCACCCCGCCGGGCAGAACCATGTCCCCCGGCGGACGCTGAATGGTCGAGGCGCACCCCGAGCAGACCGGTCCACCTCGCCGCCCGCAGCCCACACACGCCGCTATTCGCGCCCACCACCGTGACAAGATGTTCATTCCGCGAGTGTGGCAAACCCGCGTGGCGCCCGTGCGAAATTCGGCACGCCTGTGGACGGACACGTCAGGGGTGCTGCCTGTTAGCGCTGCGGCCTGTTAGCGCTGCGGCCTGTTAGCGCTGCGTGGCGATGACCGTCGCGGTCACACCCGTCGACTGCCAACCCGCGCCTCGGGGCTGCCACACCATACCCTCGTCGGTCAGCACGGTCACACCGGCTCGGCCGTCGTTGCCGCCGACGATGGCGACGGGTTGGCGAGGCTGGCCCAGCGTGACGGTCATGCCACCGACCGAGGCCAACGCCACGAACTGATTTGCCCCGTGCGTCGCCAGAACCGCGATTTGAGTCGAGCTGGCCCAGGCCAGGTCCACCGCGCTGTCCGCATCGATGTCGAGTTCTCGGAACGAGTCCACCGAGATCGGCACACCCGATTCGGCACGCACGATTGACGCGACGTAGAGCCGTGCGACGCTGCCGGTGTCCACAAGCACGGCCAGTCGCGAGTTATCCCGAGAAACCTCGAGCGCGGTCACGGTGGCGGTCGACGGCCAGACCCCGCGGAACGTGCGGCGAACATCGCCGAGTGTCACCGAGATCTTGTTGGTGCCCCGGCTAACCCACCAGACCGCCTTGTTGTCGTCGATCTGTGGTGCAACCGCGGACGGCGTCGAACTGATGCGCGTACGGCTATCCCCCACAAAATACACACCCGAGGCGGTGCCGACGGCCGCGAACCCCGCGCTGTCATACGAGATCGAGACGGGCGAAACGGCCATGATGCGCTCGCCCAAATTGCCCAGAGGCTCGACCTCGCCCGACTGCACAAACCCCAATGTTCCGTCCACCACGGCAAGCGGACGAGAATCGACGACCGGCTCGAGCAGGTCGGTATTGATGACGTATGGTTGCAGGTCAAGCGTGGTCTGATTGATACTGAACGACACCGAGGCGATACCCGAAATGGATTGCAAGCTGCCGGTCATCTGGGTCAGCATCGCGCGCTGGTCGTCGCTCGTGCTGTCGAGAATGTCGCGGGAAACGTCGACCGTTGCGCGACCGTTGACGACGGTGACGGGCGATGTCACCAGCGTGGTCGTCGCAGGAAACGCGCTGATGGCGCTGGACAGGTACGGGCTCGGCCCGCCGATGACCGCGCGGGCCACGCTGGTCACAGGATCGCCCTGGCGGGCAAACATGCGCACATCGGGGATCAAGTTCTGGCGGCCCGCGTCATAGAAATACAGCGTGTAGGCCTGGAACGCCGCGGCAAAGGTGACCTCGGACAGAATCACGGCGTCGGGCAGTTCCGAAATTCGCCACTCGCCGTCAACCTGCTGGAATGTGAATCGCAGGGTCTGAACCGAGCGGTCGGATTCGACCGCGTAATTGCCATCACCCGTCACGCGTGCGTCGACGCCGAAAGAATAGCTCAGAGTGGTCGCGCCCTCGGACTGCATGTCCCACACCGAGGTCCGGATGATGGTTTCGGCCGCGGGGTTCCAGTCGGCCGCAGCGGACTGAGTTAGATAGCTGCGGGCAATGCTGTAGCCGTTCTGTGCCGCGGAACCGGCCGCCACAAATCCCTCGAGGATCTCCTCTTGTGTGGCGCCCTCGACGGGACCAGACGGCAGGAACTCAAAGTCCTGGGTTTCGGGCTCGGTCAGCGGACCACCCACCTTGACGGGTCCGTAATTCGGCAACGACGCGCACCCCGACAGCATCAGCGCCAGTGCGAGTACCAACAATCTACGCATCGTGACCTCCGTCGGGCAGGGTCGGGGGCAGAGTGAAGGGCGAGACAATGATTTCCCCAGCACCGACCCGCGGCAGGGTCAAACGGAAACATGCGCCCTTGCCCGGCTCGCTCCACACGTCAATCGTGCCGCCGTGCAGTTCGGCGTCGCCCTTGGCAATGGCCATGCCCAAACCGGTGCCGCCGGTCGTGCGCTGCCGCGATGGGTCCGCCCTCCAGAATCGGTCGAAAACTCGCGTGATGTCGGTCTCGTTCATGCCGACACCGTGGTCCCACACGACGATGGACACCGCGCTCTGGTTCGAGTCAACGATGATGTCGATGGGTTCGCCCTCGCCGTGGTCGATGGCGTTGCCGAGGAAGTTCGTCACGATTCGGCGGATGCGACGAGAGTCCACTTCGATGCTGCCGTGGCCGCCGGGAGCGTGCACGCGCAATTCGCTTCCCTTGTTTTCCGCCAGCGCCTGCATGCTCGCGACCGCCTCGTTCACCAGGGCGACGGGGATCACGGGATCCTTCTCGATAGTCGCTGCCCCCGCGTCATATCGGCTGAGTTCGATTAGTTCGGACAACAGGTGTTCAAACGTTCCCGTTTTTTCGTGTAACAGTTCGGCCGCACGGGCGGCGTCCTTGTCAAACTGGTCACGGCGTTCGTACAGCATGTTGCCCGTGATCTTGATCGTGGTCAGTGGCGTTCGCAGTTCGTGCGAGACGTCGGACACGAATTGTTGCTGAAGTGTCGAGAGCGTCGCAAGGCGCACAATCTGTTGCTGAATCGCCGATGCCATCTTGTTGAACGACCGAGCCAGCTGGGCGACGATGTCGTTACCCTCGACCTCGATGCGTTCATCCAAGGCGCCCGCCGCGAATCGTTCCGCCGTTTCCGCGGTCGTGACGATCGGGCGAATCGACCGGGTGGTCACCCAGTACACGATGAAACCGACGACGAGAACGAAGAAGCCCGAACCGACCACGAGGGTGCTCTGCACAAATTGCAGGGTTTCCTGCAGGTCGGCCAGGTCATAGACCAGGTACAACTCGTAGGCTCCGGCGGTGGGAACACTGACTCGCGCCCCGGTCACGATTGCGGGGCTGCCGCCGGGCAATTCGACCGGCTGGAAATGCACGACATCAGCGTCGGTTCGCACGCTGTCGCGCATGTCGGCGGACACCACGCTCAGCGGGAATCCCACCGACGAGGTCGACATCATGGTTTGGTTCGTGGCCTGGCCCGGGGTACGCAGAATCGCAAATCCGACCAAACCGGGTGACGCGGTCGTGGCGCGAATGGTGGTTTGGGCCGCAGCGTTCGCGCCCTCGACATCGATGTAGCCCGTGGAGTCCAGCGAACCGTCGAACAACGCCTGGACGCTGGATGTCACACTCTGCGTTTCCGAGATGGCCTGGTCTCGCCTCGAATCAAAGAAGTTTCCCTGAATGATGATGGTCATGTACGCGCCAATGATCGACACGGCGAGCACCGACAGGGCGACAGAAATGGTGACCATCCGCAGTCGCAGGGACACGCGCCACGAATCGAGCAGCGTCTGCCATTGACGCCCCAACCAATGGGTCATCGCGTGATGGGATCGCCCGCGCGATATCCCACGCCGCGCACGGTGACCACGATTTTGGGGTCCTCGACGTCGAGTTCGACCTTGGAACGCAGTCGCTGCACGTGAACATTCACCAGTCGCGTGTCGGCCTTGTAGTGGTATCCCCACACCTTTTCCAGCAGGGATTCACGGCTATACACCTCGCCGGGGTGAGCGGCCAGAGTGTGCAGAAGTTCAAATTCCAGGGGAGTCAGCGAGATCTGCACGCCGTCGCGGGTCACGACGTGGGCCTTGACATCGACCACGATGTCGCCGATCTTCAGTTCCGGGCTGGTCGAGGCGACGGGTCGGCGCATGCACGCACGGATGCGCGCAACCAACACCTTCTCGTTAAAGGGCTTCTCGATGTAGTCGTCGGCGCCCGCCTCGAGTCCCGCGATGATGTCCTGCGGGTCGGTCCGAGCGGTGAGCATGACAATCGGCGTGCCGCTGGTCTGACGAATGCGTTCACACACGTGAATTCCGTCGAGGCCCGGCAGGTTCAGGTCGAGCAGGACGAGGTTGGGTTCGTAGTCCGCAAACACATCGACAGCGCTGAGCCCGTCGTGCGCCGCCCTGGTGTCAAATCCTTCGGCGCGCAAAACCATGTCGACAACTTCGCAGATTGCGGGGTCATCATCGACGATGAGAATTTTTGCTGTCACACTGCGCCTCTCGGATTTGTTTCAGAATAACCGCAGAAGCGCCTAGGCGCGAATGAGCGCAAGCACCTCGTCGCGGATTTTTTCCATCTGAGCCGCGGTCGCACCCTCGGTGTTGAGTCGCAACAACGGTTCGGTGTTCGAGGGGCGAACGTTGAACCACCAGAAATCGCGGGTCTCGCCGGCAACCGGGGGCAGCGATTCATCCGATACGCAGCACGAAATGGTCAGGCCATCGAGGGTGTCCTCGACGCCTCGCCCGGTGAACGCCGCACGAATACGGTCGTACGCGGCGGGAACATCGGTGACGGTCGAATTGATCTCACCCGATTGGGCGTAGGGCGAAAATTCGGCGGCGAGGCGGGACAGAGGTTCCGTTTGCGCACCGAATTCTGCCAGCACGTGCATCGCGGCGAGCATGCCGTTGTCGGCGGACCAGTAGTCGCGGAAGTAATAGTGCGCCGAGTGCTCGCCACCGAACACCGCACCGGTTTCGCGCATGACGTCCTTGATCAGCGAGTGGCCCACGTTGGTGCGGACGGGAACAGCGCCGGCGCCGCGGATGACCTCGGGCACGATGTGCGAGGTGATGAGGTTGTGCAGAACAGTGATGGGGTTTTCGCCCTCGGAACGCACGCGCGCGATTTCGCGCAACGCCACGATTGCGGCAACGGCGCTGGGGTTCACGGGGTCACCGTTTTCGTCGACCACAAAACAGCGGTCCGCGTCACCATCAAAGGCGAGTCCAATGTCGGCGCCGTGCTCGACGACGGCGCGTTGCAGGTCGACGATGTTGGCTGGCTCCAGCGGGTTCGCTTCGTGGTTGGGGAAGTTTCCGTCGAGCTCGAAGTACATCGGAATGATCTGCAGCGGCAGACCCGGCAGGCCCGCTGCGGATTCGAGGACGGCGGGAACGGTCATGCCACCCATGCCGTTACCCGCATCGACGACGACCTTCAGCGGTCGGATGGAGTCGAGGGGCACGAGGGTGCGCAGGTATTGGGCGTAATCGGCCAGCACATCGCGGGTCGACGAGGTGCCGGGTGCGTCGACGGCGGCGATTCCGTTCGTCAAATAGTCGATGGCGCGGTCGCGAATTGCGGCAAGCCCGGTGTCGAGGCTGATGCCCTGAGCGCCGGCGCGGGACAACTTGATGCCGTTATAGGCGGCGGGGTTGTGCGAGGCGGTGAACATGGCCGACGGTGCGGACAGGGTTCCCGAGGCGTAGTACGACATGTCCGTCGAGCACAGGCCGATGTTGATGACGTTGGCGCCGCGTGCGGTCGCGCCCGCGATGAAGGCGTCGACGAAACCGGGCGAGGAATCGCGCATGTCGTGCCCGACGATGACCGACGAACCTGCGGCGCCGACCTCGTCAACGAAACCTGCGGCGAGTGCCGCGACAACGTCGGTGGTCAATTCCGAGCCCACGAGGCCTCGAATGTCGTAGGTCTTCACAAAGCGTGTCAGATCGGGAAATGTCATCGGGTTACCTTCCATCCAGGACGTCACGATAGCGAACAAGTTCCCACCCCTGCGGCGGCACCCAGCGCTGTGAGTGTGCGGCACACAGGTCGTGTCCCACGGCGGTTGCCTCGGGGCTGAGCGGGCCAATCACTGCGACTAGTGTTTCGTAATCGTAGGTCAGGGTGTGCGCCGCTTCCGCGGGACACAGGGCCATGTTGCACGTTCGTGACATTGGTTCAAGGCTACCCCATAGCCCAGTTGTTAGGCTGAGAACGTGACCGAATCATCCGAACGCCGGGCCGGCCGTCACGGCCGTGGCCCCCGCAGCACCCCGCGTGGGTTGACGGCGATTTCGAGGATGAACCGCAACACAATGTTCGTCGATACCGCCCAGGACGTCATGCGGTACCTGATGGAGACCCGCCCCGACATCATGCAGGGCATCTCGGTCGACATGGCTCTGTTGCCCGTCGACGATGTCCCCCTGGGCGGTGGCGGCCGCTGGACCGCGACGCCCGCGCGGCGACACGTCGTGTTGTATCGCCTGCCGATCGAACGACTAACCAGGCTGCATCGTCAGGATGACTGGCACCGTCGCAACAACATCGAGACGACCGTTTTCGAGGCGATCGCGGAACTCGTGGGCGTCGACCCGTACGACCTCGCTCCGGGTCGCTACTTTCCGCACGCCTAGCCGGTGAAAATTGTCAGCGAGCTGGCACTGCCCGGCGCGGGAATTCCGCGGGTAATTGCGATTCCCTTGGGCGCCGTAAACAGCTGAGCGACCGCGACGACGTCCGTTGACGTCACGACCCAGGTTCCGGGTTGAGTCGAAATCGAGGCGGACATGGCGGGGGCGATGTCGACGGTTGCGTCACCGTTCGGACCCTCGATGGAGACGGTAATGGGCTCGGTACCCGGGTTGTGGATCGACAGGACGCCCGCGGTCGGTGCGACCACGGCGACGGTCCCCGCGAAAGGCTGCGCGGCGGAAGCCCACGCGTGATCGGCGTGGCGGGCCTTGGTGTCAAAGCTGGCAACACGCATGCCGGCGACAAACGGAGTATCCGACTGGACTGTGACCGAATAGTTGCCAGCGGGGATTTCGTCGACCGTCAGGTCGGTGACGCGACCGGCGGTCGCCTCGACGGTGGCGTCGACGACCTCGCCCGTGCCGAGATGGGTCATGCGCATGGTGACGGTCGCATTGGTGTCACCGGGAACCAACACGCGCAGAACGGTCTCCATGTCCGCAAAATCAGGGTCGGACCGCAATGGGCCGATGACGGTTTCACTTTCCACGCTGACAATGGGGAAATACGCCGAGGTGTCGGCGCCAGTGGCAGCGGTGACGCGGTCCAACCCACCAGCTACCAAGCCGCGGACCACGGAAGTCTGCAGGACCGACCACACGGGGGCACCATTGCTGGTCACCCGAATCACGGGCGAGAGTTCATCAGGGGCGAAACCCGCCACCGAGAGTACGCGCTGGGTCATCGCGGGAATCACGAGCCCCTTCGAGCCGGGCGCCTCGATGGTTCCGTCGCTCCCCCACATGTCGATATCGACCGTCGCATCGACGTCGCTGCCGTTGGTGATGACCAATACGGTCTCGCGGCCCAGGCTGGTGTCGCCACCGACGAGCCACGCGTCGTTGAGGGGGTCACCACATTCCGCGGCGAGCACGCCACGGATGTCGTCCGAGTTCCGGGCCGTAATTTCGGTAGCGGCGACCAACTGCGGTGCGGCAGTGAGCGCAACAACCGCGCCGCTCTCGCCCTGCTCGCCCGTCAGCTGGGCAATCAGTGTGCCATTTCCGATCATGGGCTCGATGTTGGTGACCAATGTCAGGTCGGCTTGTTCGCCGATGAAGTCATACACACCGCCGGCGCACACGACATTGCGTTGCACGGCCGAGGGTTGAACCTCGACGGGTGAATTGGGGATGCTGACGGTGACGCCCACGAGCGATACGAGGTTCGCGCCGACGGCTGCGGCGATCACGGCCGCGCCGATCCCCGTCATCACGATCCGGCGGGTTTTACTAGGCATCATCGTCACCCGCTTCCGTGGCGGTCAGGACCTCGTCGTCATCGAGGCGTCGGCGGCGGCGGATGGTGGTGGGAATACCCGCCACGATGGCCATGCCGACGGCGGCGATTAGCCCGACGAGGTATCCGGGAACACGCTCGGGATCAGCCACCACCGCAGCGGAGTCCCCCTCGACGGCCCACAAAACGCCCGAATCGGTCGCCCCGACGGACACGAGAGCCGAATGCGAGTTGATGCTCGACACGGCGTTGTGGTGCGGTGATGCCAAAAGCACGACAAAGTCGATTCCCAGGTCGGCAAATGCGGCCGCCTCGTCAAATCCGCTGTCAACGACGAGGTTCGCCGCGAGTTCCGCGAGGGCGCGTTCGTTGGGGCCAGCGGCCTGGCGCGTTGTGCCCGAGGCCGGCCAGTCGAGAAGGGTCACGCCGGCACCGCGCTGAATTTCGGCGCGGTAGCCGTCCTCGAGCGGGGTGATGATCAGGGTTCCCCCGGCACGATTTGCCGACGTTTCGGCGTCGATATAGGCGGGCAGAGTGCGGGCGGCGGATGCCGTCACCGGTGACACCGAGCGCAGGACTGCAGTGGCCGGGGCGACGGACAGTGCTGCAATGGCAGCAACGAGTAGGGCGCCCATGGTCGCACGGAACTTCGGGGCCACGGCAATGGTCGTTGCGGAACCAACGAGCAGAGCCCACCACACCACGTCCAACAGCGTTCCCGTGTACACGCCCACCGACACCTCGCCGATGCGGGTCAGGGTCCAGCCCAGGGTTTGGGCTGCCACGGTGACCGCGACGGCAGCAGCGATCACGGCAACCACAACCCGGCCCGAGGCCCTGAGGGCAAGCCCGACAATCGTCAGCACGGCCAGCGTCCCGGCGATGCCCCACGCGATCATTTGTGCGGTTGCGTCGGGAAGGAACGGAATGTGCGCGGGTTGTGCGGTCAGACCCAGCACCTGCAATGGGGTCTGTGTCGCCTCGGTTACGGGCACGCCACGGTCCGCGAAATACGTCCACGGCGTCGCCGAGGTGAACGCCTCGAGGATTCGGGGCCATTCGAGGGCCACCGCAGGAACCAGCGCCAGCAGCACAGCGGGCGAGGCGGGACGCGAGGCGGCTCGGAAAATTACGAACAGAATGACGATGGGGGCCAACACGGGTGCCGACGCCCACACGACGGCAGCGGACAATGCCAACCAGCCGGCGGACACCGCGGTTCGGCCCATCGCGGCGCGGAAAACGAGGGGAAGTGCGATGTGGGCGAGGATGGCCGCGATGCGCCCTTCGGACAGGGCCACGTGAAGCCCAGGGACGACCGCCCACCCGCCGGCGACCAGCAAACCCACCGCGGGACGCGTGACCACGGCCCCCGCACCGATCCAGCCGGCGACAAACGCCATGGGCACGGCGAGCACCATGATGGCCACCACGGCGGCGTTCGGGTTCCACCACGTCAAAGCGCCAATTCCGGCCAGAACCGTGGTGAATCCGTCGGGTGCACCGGTGATTCCCGCGGCAATGCTGTGCACGGTGGCGCCGACCTCGGACCACAAGCCCGCGAGGTCGGCAGGCATGGGTCGCATGCCACCACCGACCAGTGCGGGGGCGCCGAGCCACGGCCCGGCCAACACCAGACCACCGACGGTCGCGAGTGCCGCAAACCACCAGAACGCAACGCCGAAGGGCAGATAGGCCTGTGCGACACCCGATTCGGACCGCGCTAATTCCGCGTCGCGCTCCAGCGCCCGGCGTCGACGCATGTCAGCGGGGGTCACCAACAGACGGGCATACGAGGCGCGCGAGCCGGTTCGGGCCAACCGCGACTGTGCGCGCAGGATCGGAACGGTGCTGAAAATTCCCGAGAGCGACCCCGCACACGAGGCCATCGCATGTGGCGATTTTCGAACCAGCCGTGCCGCGACCAACACAACGGCCGCGACCACCAGCCACAGCGCATGCAGCAACAACAATGCCCGACTGCCGTGCACGAGTCGTCGATAGGCCAGAGCACGGGATTCTTCGCGAGCGATGCGGGCATCGGTCACGTCGCCGAGGAACGCCTCGGTGGATTCATGGCTGACGGTGATGACGGCCGAGGGCACAACCTCGACGCGGTAACCATGCCCTCGAACGCGAATACCAAAGTCCAGTGCGGCGTCGGTCGCGTCGAGTGCGGAATCGAATCCGCCGACAGCGTCCCATGCCTCACGGCGGACCAACATTCCCGCCTCGCCCACGGCGAGGACGTCGCTGATGCGGTCGTATTGGGCTTGGTCCAGCTCGTGTTCGGCCAGGTGCACCGCGATTCCGGTGCGGGACATGGATTCACCAAACTCGCGTATGAAGGCGGGACGTTCGGCATCCATCTGTTTGGGGCCCACCGCACCGACCGAGGGGCTGGCGTCGATTACGGCACGGAGGTTCGCCAGCGCGGTTCGCGCGGGGACGGTGTCGTCGCGCAGGATCCACACGAGGCTGCTGTTATCCCCCTCGAGGACTGTGGCAACAGCGTCGCCCAATCCACCGCTGACGGGAATGGTGGTGTAGCCGACGGGGATATCAGTCTGACCACCGGATGCGTCCGCGACCACGATGGAGTCCGGTGCGACGGATTGCGTGCGAAGGCTCTCGAGTACTTCACCAAGCCGCTCACCCGAACGTCGGGTGACGACGATCGCGGTGACGGAGACGGTGAGCGCCCGGCTGGTCACGGGAAACTGTTACGCGCGACGGCGGAAACGACGGCGTTCGCGCTCGGAAAGCCCGCCCCAGATGCCGAATCGTTCGTCGTTTTCCAAGGCGTATTCCAAGCATTCGCTCTTGACCGAGCACGAGCTGCAGATGCGCTTGGCGTCACGGGTCGATCCACCCTTTTCGGGGAAGAAGGCTTCGGGATCGGTCTGCGAGCAGAGAGCGTCTGCCTGCCAGGCCAGGGGGTTGTCGTCGCCGACGATACCGTTGGAAACGCCCGGGACACCCAGAGTGATGGGGTCAACAAACCAGTTCTCCGGAACGTTGTTACGGTACTCAGTCATTGGCGTAGTCCTGTCGAATTGGTGGGGCGTACGGTTCTAATTACACCCGTGTTATTCGGTTTCGTCAAGTCCAATTTTGGGTCGCGCGTGGCGGATGTTCGCGAGAACGAACATCGATTGGATTTGAGAAAAATTATCGAACTGTCTGGTGCGCGATAAATACGGCACCCAAGCCCGAAATTCCCGTGATCGTCTCGCCAGCCTCAATAAAAAAGGCCTGGGTGGGGCGGGCCGAACGGCGTTCGGACACAACAACTTCCACGTGACCCTCGGTCACCACCGCAACGGCGGGACCCGAGATGGCGAGGGTGGCATCCGCCGCTTCCCCGTTCCCGCACTGCACTCGGGTGATCGTGAAATCATCGACGGGCGGCTGGTAGTGCGCGACCGCGGCAGTTCCCGATGGGGTCAATCGGAAGGGTTCGCCCTGCTCGGCGCTCATGATCCTGACCAGTTCCTCGGTGTCGATGTGCTTTGTCGTCAGACCTCCCCGCACGACGTTGTCGCTGGCGGCCATGACCTCGATACCAATTCCCGACAGGTAGGCGTGCAGGTGCCCCGCGGGAACAAACAGCGCCTCGCCTCGCGACAGCTCGACATGATTCAACAGTGCGGCGACGACAACGCCCGGGTCACCGGGGAAAAAGTTCGCAACGTAGGCGGCAACGCCAAAGGCCTCGCGGACGACGCCCTCGACGTCGGACAATTCGACGGCGGCCAGAGAATTGCTCAACGTCGCCGCATCCGGCGTGCCCGACAGCAGCCACTCGACGGCATGAGTCGCACCGAGCCCGTAGGCCGCAGCAAAGCCGCGACCCGCCTCGGGGAACCTGGTGGCAATATCGGCAACGAGCGCATCGGTGTCCGCCGTCGGACGAAAACCCGCCAATGCGCGGAAACCATCCCGCAACGCCACGATGACCTCGGGCTTGTGGTGGGCATCACGGTAATTCCGGTTCGCCGCATCCACGGGAACACCCGCGGCATTTTCCCGCGCAAAACCCTCGCCTGCTTGAGCAATCGTGGGGTGTGCCTGGATCGACAGCGGCTGTTCAGCCGCCAAAATCTTCAACAGGAACGGAAGGTGCGCCCCTCCCGCACGATCGAGGTTCGCCGAAATCCACTCCCGCAGGGTAGTGGACTCGTCGCCCACGACGTCGGCGGGGTCCTCACTGTGATCGCCCAACCAGACCTCGGCCTCGGCCTCGTCAACACCAGAAATTCCGCGCAGAGCCGAGATTCCGCCGCGAGAGCCCCACGCATAATCGCGTGGAACGTTCGTGATTTCGAGCACAAGCCCCCCTCAAGTCCTCTGGCTAGGATAGTGCGGGTGCGAAAGATAATCGGGAGCAATGCGGCGGTGGTCACCATCCTCGCCGTCATTTTTGCGGGAGATTTCTTTCGAAACGCCCTGACGGTCTGGGGTTGGGGTGCGCTCGCCCTGCTGTCGATCCTGTGGGGTTTCGTCGTCCTGATTCGCGAACGCGTGTCCTGGCGCGCCGTGCCGATGCCGTTCCTGCTGTTCGCCGGCTGGGCCATCGCCAGCGCCGGCTGGTCGCCGTATGCCGCCACGGCGGGGCTCGGCGGATTCATCCTCGCGGGCAGCATCGCGACGGGTGTCGCACTCGCAATCAGCATCCCGTTTGACCATCTGGTACACCTGATGGCCCGCACACTGCGTATCATTTTGGCCGGGTCGCTGGTGTTCGAAATCGTCGTGGCGCTGACCGGTCGGCCGCTTTTCCCCGTCGGGTTCACACCAACTCAACACACCCCCATCGAATGGGCGTGGTCGCGCGGAGACTTCTTCCACCTCGACCAGCGCATCCAGGGACTCGTCGGCAACGCGAACCTGTTGGCCATGCTCGCGGTTCTCGCACTGCTGATGTCGCTCGCCCGATTCCGCTCGGGGCGGGGCACCCGCAGCCACACAATCGCCGACTTTGCGCTGTCCGCCGTGATCCTGTGGCACACCTATTCCGCCACGGTGTTCTTTATTCTCATTGCGGTGGGATTTGCCTCGTTCATCATTTATTTGGGCCGACACCGTCACGTCCCCCGATTCCGCGCCGCACTGGTGGGAACGGTCAGCGCCGGCGCGGGACTTGTCGCCATCATTTTGTTCAACTGGCAATTCGTGACCGGGCTGTTGGGCCGCGCCCCCGACTTTACGAACCGCCTCGGCATATGGACCGACGTGCTCGCCATCTGGCAGGAATCGCCGTGGTTGGGCTTCGGCTTCATCGGATTCTGGCCGCGCTGGGAAGTGTTCTTTGCGATCCACCAGATCGATTCCCGCAATCCGGGCCAAGCACACAACGCCTGGGTTGACCTGCTGCTGCAGGTGGGAGTCATCGGCCTGGTCCTGTTCCTCTTGGCCCTGGCACAGATCGCGTGGCGACTGTTCCAGCACGCCGTGGACGACCGGGACGCGTTGCACTCGCTGCCATTACTGCTGATCACCGCACAGGTCGTTCAGACCCTGACCGAGAGCCGCATCCTCGCCGAATGGGGCATCGTACTGTTCGCCATCTGGGCGGCATTCACGTCAAAGCAGTACGAACACGCGATTCTGGATGAAGAGGACGAGTCGGACGACACGGAAGAAGTGGACGTCGTATTGCGGGACTAACCGCGCACCAGCAGCACCGCGCAGTCCGATAGAGCGCCCTCGCGCCCGGCGAATTACGGAGTGCTTACCGGAACGGGAGCGGTGATGGTTCCGCCCTGGAAGGTTTGAGTCCAGACGCCGTTTGCCAACACGGGCTTGCCCGTGGGCCAGCCGTATGTTCCCTTGTACACGCGAGCGCGCGCATATGCCGACCAGATCGGGCGAGGAATCGGGAAAGTTCCCGCGGGTCCGCGCAGGATAGTTCCGCCCACGAAATCCTGACGGCTGCCGGTCACCCCGTTCGCGCCGTTCGCCGTGACCTGCGCCTTGGTGGGCAGGCCAAGGTACGAACGCACGCCCTGCATGCTGGCATACACGAGACCGATTTGGCCGGGAACCAACCACGTCACACGCTGAGTGGTGCGCACGACCACACCGCCGGTAAAGCGCTGAGATTCGTCGCCCGCAGGGTTCACCACACCGGGTCGGACCGGCCAACCCGCGGCGCTCGACGCGCCCCCGAGCGAGAAGTAGGAACGGTTGATGCCAAGGCTCACGATCTGGACGGTCGAGGGGCCGGCATACACGGTGCCCGCGGCAAAGGCCTGCTTGTCGCCGTTACCGTTCGCACCACCATTGACGGCGACCGGAGCGCTGACAGGAAGGCCCCACGCGTTGGTAATTCCGCCCATTTCCTGAATCGTCGGCGAGATGCTCGCGGGGATGCTCTGGAAAGCACCCGTCGTCGACGTCATGACATAGCCGCCGGTGAAACGCTGTTCACACACATCGCCATCGCAGACCTGCGCTGCGGACGGCCAGCCCAGCGAACCGCTCGGGCCACCACGGTTCACCCAGAACGCATAAACCTCGTCGCTGATCGCCACCGTCTGGGCGTCGGGGTTCGTGTAGATGTATCCGTTAGCGAAAACCTGTCGTTCGCCGACACCGTTGGCGCCACCATCGACAGAACCCACGAGGCTCGCGGGCCCGCCCAACGGTCCCGTCAGTCCGCCCGCGGCAAGATAGGCATCGCCGATTGCGCCGGACACGACTCGGTACTGGTTCAGGTAGTTCCAGGTGATGATCCCGTGCTCGTATTCAACGAAACAGGTATTCGACAGTTGGGTGCAGTTGGCCGTGTTGACCTCGGCGCCCAGGCTGTTTGCCGTGGACTGACCCAGGGTCTGATACTTGTCCTGAATCGCCAGCTTGCCGTTGAACCAGTACTGGTAGTACTCCCAGAAGTTGCTGTTTCCATAGGCACTGCACGAGTCGCCACGGCCGGAAAGGTTCGCGAGCGCCGCAGCATTGGGCGTGTAGGGGGTGTAAACATACAGTGCGTGGGTCGCAATGTTCGAGACATAAACCGACTTGCTACCGCACGCTGATTGCGTTTCGTGATACCAGATCTGCGACGAACGCCCGGCGGGCGCATAGCGCGAGTAGTGGACGCTCGCGGGGTCGGTGTACCGCTTCAACTGGCTGGTGCCGTAATACACCTGGTTAAAAAATCCGTAATATTTTGCGTCACAGACCACAGGTCCGCCCAAGTTGTCGGGGCACCCCATGCCCATCGCGGTCCTGAGGCTCAACGGCTGGGTGTACTTGTTCGTCACCAACCCGTTTTCCTTCTGCAGGGTGACGAGAATCACCTTGGCGCTGATGTGACAGGCCCGCTGGACCTTATAGATGATTCGAGCGGCCGGTTCGTTCTCGGCCCCCTCATACGCATCACACAACGGGTTCACGCCATCACCGTTGATCGACGTCGCCGGACGGCTGGTCGTGTCCTGTTCGTACACGTTCAAGCAGTACGGGCTGGAGGAAAGGCAGGTGCCGATCTTCTTGTCGAGGAACGCCTGAATCTGCGTCTCGGTCATCGAATCGTCGTCAAAGAACGCGGCGTTCGTGATGATGTTGCCCGCATTGAAGTTCGACCCCGACAGGGTGATGGCCGCCGTGGCCTGCTGGGGCACCAACAGCGCGAGGACGAAACCCATCGGTATCACGGCCGACACGAGTGTGAGCACAGCGCGACGCATGTCCACAGAGCCCTCCTCTCGCCACGAAACCTAGTGCTAATTTTACCCGACGTGTCCAAAACGAGGCCGTGGCACAGCCGCTATGGCCCGTTTTATTCGGTCGGTTCGGAGCTGGCCTTCACCGGATACATGGCCTTTTTCACCAGATCTCGCACCAGCGGGTAGTCCACATAAAGGTTGTCAATCACGGGCGGAGCCAATTCGAGTTTCGTGATTTCCAGGCCGCGCGCCTTGGCGCCCAGGTCGGCAAACAGGCCCACCATCGACTGGGGAACATCGGTCTGGACGAGCGATTGACCGGCCGCGGCGAGGTCCTGGAAACGCGAGATCACGGTGGCGGGCTTGAACTGACGCAGCACAGCCTCTTGAATCTGACGCTGGTGTTCCATGCGCTGGAAGTCGGTGATGTTGCACCGCGAACGGGCGTACTTCAGAGCCTGGTGGCCATCCATGTGGTGAATTCCCACCTCGAACGACTCGGTGATCGGCTGCCCGTTGGTGCAAATGTCCACCTGGGTTTCGACGTCGATGTCGATACCGCCCAACGCGTCAATCATGCTGGCAAAACCGCGCATATCGACGATCACATAGAACTGGACGGGTACGCCCACAACGCCCTCGACGGCGTCACGAGTCGCCTCGATGCCCTCGGACGAGCCATTGGCAACCGCATCGGGGTAATGGCCGGGGTTGTCCTCGGCCCACTGATAGATGAACGAGATCAGGCAGTTATCGCCGCAGTTAAAACCGTTGGGCCAGTCCTTCAGCATGGGCGAGCCCTGGGAAAAAGGCGCGTCATACAGGTTGCGTGGGATGCCAACAATCGTGACCTCGCCCGTCGTCGCATCCACGCTGACGAAACTGATCGAGTCAGGGCGCAAGCCAATACGGTTTGACCCCGCGTCACCACCCAGCAACATGAACGTGTACTTGCCGTTGATGGGATCGACGGGGATCGTGTCGGCGAAGACCTCACCCAAGGTGGCATTCGACGTGTTGGCGATAACCGCCGCGTAGGACGCGAACCCCGCGGGCGCCAGCAGGGCAAACACCGCGAGGGCGGCCAGCCACGGTCGACGGTTGTGCGCAACGTTGACGAATCGGACCAAACGGATGGTGTCACCTGCGGCGATAAACCATGTCGCGGCCGCCACAATGGCGACCACCTGGGCCGCAATCAGCCCCCACGAGCTGGTGATGAGGCTGAGGAACCATGCCCGGTTCAGCATGAACAACGCGAACAGTGCAACCGCGAGACCCAACAGGCTCAACCAGGCCCCGACGAGGAACCGTCCGAACCGGCGGTTACCGGCCAGCATCTGGGCCGACCCGGGCACAAACACCGTCAAGGTCAGCAGCCACCATGCACGACGCGTCATGACCGTCGTATTGCGATGGTCAGGATTGCGCAGTGGGGACGTCAGACTCACTTCAGGGAATCTTTGAGGGCCGTGTTCTTGTGTTCGACCATCGTGGCGAGGTCAGCGGCGAATCCAGCGAGCTTGCCCGCCAGTTCGTCATCAGAGATTGAGAGCATGCGCAGCGCGAGCAGCGCGGCGTTGCGCGAATTTCCAATGGCGACGGTGGCCACGGGAATTCCGGCAGGCATCTGCACGATCGACAGCAACGAATCCATGCCGTCAAGGCGCGACAGCGGAACGGGAACACCAATCACGGGAACCGTGGTCACCGAGGCCACCATGCCCGGCAGGTGAGCGGCACCGCCAGCACCCGCAATAATCACGTCAATGCCGTTGTCGCGGGCGGACTTGGCCCACTCGATCATGGCCTCGGGGGTGCGGTGTGCGCTGATCACATCGACAGACGAACCCACGCCAAACTCGTCCAGGGCGGCTTTCGCCTCGGCCATGACCGGCCAGTCCGAATCGGAACCCATGATGATGGCGACGTGGTGTTTCTTCACGGTACTCATGTTATGTCGACCTACTGGAATATCGCCGCTACGGCGCGCGTTTCCGCGAGCACGGCAGCCAGATCCGAACCCGTGCCCGTGACGTGACCGACCTTGCGGCCCGCACGAGGTTCCTTGCCATAGTTGTGCAGTTTCACCCTGGGGTGACGCGCGGTGTGCTCGTACTTCGCCACGTCCATTCCGCCGAGCACATTGATCATCACAGCCCACTCGTCACGGGATTCCGTGGATCCCAACGGCATGTTCGCAACGGCGCGCAGGTGCTGTTCGAACTGCCCGGTCACGCTGCCCTCCATGGTCACATGGCCTGAATTGTGGGGGCGCATCGCGAGCTCGTTGATGAGGACCCGATCATCGGTGGTGTGGAACATCTCGATGGCCAACACACCGGTCGCATCAATCGCGTTGGCGATATCGATCGACATTTGCGCGACAACATCGCGCACACGGTCACTGAGATGTGGTGCGGGCAAAATCACTTCGGCACATACGCCGTCCTTTTGCACAGTTTCCACAACGGGCCACGCCTGGACTTCTCCGTTGGCGTTACGGGCAACCAGCGACGCCAGCTCCCGTGAAAAATCCACCAACTCTTCCAGCAGCACGGGTCCCAAATCGAGCCACTCCGCGATTTCATCGGCGGCGGTGATGACCTTGACGCCCTTACCGTCATATCCGCCACGCGGGGTCTTGGCCACGACTCGACCGCCATGAGCGGACAGGAAAGCATCCACATCGGCGGCGTTTTCGGCCCTCGCCCAATCCGGCATCGGCATACCCAACGAACCCAATTTTTCGCGCATCAACAGTTTGTCTTGAGCAAACTGCAGTGCGTGGGCGGCGGGATGCACGGCGACTCCGTCGGCGATCAGTGCCGCAATCACATCAGAGGGGACGTGTTCGTGATCAAACGTGATGACATCCACACCGCGAGCAAACTCGCGCACCGTCTGAACATCACGGTAATCCCCCACCGCCGTGGCCGCGAGAGCGGCGGACGAACCCGGAACTTCGGCCAGGACACGGAAATCCAAACCCAGTTCGACAGCGGGGCCGATCATCATGCGCGCCAGCTGGCCGCCACCGATCACACCAACAACTGTCATTTCCGCCTCGTCCCGTCAGAGTCGATCACACTTTCGTGACCAGTCTAATTTGCGGCAGGAAAACCGGGGTGCTGCCCCCGAGCGTTGGCGTGAACGAGCTCGGCCAGCGCGGCGCGCACCCGGGCCACTCCCGCAACATCCTCAATCACCAACGACTGGTCCAACCCCGTGTTTAGGGACACATCGCCGCTGCCGGCCATCGATTGACCGATGCTCTGGCGGACACTGATGTCGATCACCCGGGACAGCAACACCTCGTGATACTGGCGACGAAGGGTGCCGCGTTGCGTAAACACGCGAATTGTCGTGATGGTGGTCGTCCGCACCCACCACCGCAACCACGGAACAGCGACGAACGCCACAAATGCGAGCGCCGCGGCAAGTGTGGCGGGTAGTTGCCACGGCTCGTCCAACTGCGGAATGGCCCACAGGCCACCACCCACAATGATGAGCGAACTGATGAAGGGAAACACCAACACTCGGCCGTGGCCACGAAGCACTGCGACGGTCTGTTCGACCGAAGATTCGAAGGGTGCAGAGTTCATGTCATCAGCCATTATGGCGAAGATGTGTCACATCCCCGGCCGTCACACGCCGACGCCCCGACGCACAATCCACCTCGAGCGAGCCGTCATCCCCCAGAGCCACCGCAATGCCGCGGTCCGTTTCACCCGACGGAAATTCAATCCGCACGCTGCGGCCAATCGTTGCCGATGCCGCCGTCACGCGGGCAATCATGTCCGCATCAACGGCCTGTTCGACGAGGTCCAGAACCGCACGTCGCCAACGCACGGCCAGATCCTTGGGCTCGGTCTCGACGCCCACCAGGTTCAGGGACGTGGCCGCGTCCGTCGGCAAGTCCTCGGTCGTTAACGCCC